>Ga0073900_10000214_pt1 | contig 44928 bp, 20 predicted proteins | sample KloWWTmetKNB5Kit_FD_66666 | JGI IMG/M metagenome (GOLD analysis project Ga0073900, IMG submission 66666) | Active sludge microbial communities from Klosterneuburg, Austria, studying microevolution and ecology of nitrifiers - Klosterneuburg... | ecosystem: Engineered > WWTP > Aerobic digester >...
GCACCACAATCTTCGCTGAAGGTCTGCTGTGGATCAAATAAAAAATTTGCACCTGTCCAGTTTGCGATACTATATGCAGCATTATCCACCTTTATACAAGTTAGCAACGGACAATTTGTAAAGATAATATTTCCGAAAATTTGATTATTTCCGTTCGCGAGATTTGCAGTAGTCATTTTGGCATTGTTCCCGGCATATAAAAGAGTGAGTGCGGGATTGTTACTGACATCCAAAGACATTAAATCATTGACATCACATCCCAAGCCGGTCAGTTTAGTGTTATTTGCTACATTTAACGAAGTTAATTGATTGCCGCCGGTGGATAGTACTGTAAGGGCAGGATTGCCGGAAACATTGAGACTGGTCAATTGATTTCCTTGACAAAATAAAGTATTTAAAAGTGGATTGCCCGACAAATCAAGCGCGTTGAGTTGATTGGAACTACAATCCAGATCGCTAATATTTACTAGAGCTTCTATTCCTGTCAGACTAGCTATCCCAAGTGAGGAACAATCGATAGCTCCTGTGTATGCCACTGCTTCATCACACTGTATTTCATCATCCTCATTTGTATTAATATCCGTATTTCCTATTAAATAATTTTTGAAATTGGCGTCAGGAATAGTGATAGTACAAGCTGAAGCGGTCGTATTTACCTCAATTGTATTACTACTAGCACTTATACCCGAATTATTTCCGGCTCTAACTCTAAAATAATATGAAGTTCCAGATGATAGACCTGATATGTCCTGAGTAAGTGTGTTTCCTACACTGAAATTATTATATAAACCAACAAATGAATTGAAGTTAGAATTGGTCGAAACATCCAGAAAGTAGTTGGTGGCACCTGATGAGGATGTCCAGTTTGATGCAAAACTTACATCTGTGATATTAGTCCCTTCCACAGCGACCGGTGCATCAGGTGCATTGATCGCCGTAATACCGTTCACTGCCAGAATCGCAGTACTACCTCCGTCCGAAGTCTTGGTAAAAGTAATACTCGTAAGAATTCTTGTATCAAACGGTGCATTTAATGTGATTTGATTATCATATAATCTTGGATTGGTGGCATCTCCGGTGAATACATCGGGATTTTGTGTACCAATTAATGTCCGTGAAACTCTGCCTATGCCTTGAATCGCAAAATTGGGGCCATCATACCAATCAGGTACTGAAAAAGAAAAAGCCGTATTTGTACCATCGCTAAAGTTTAAAATCACATTAAAATTAGATACGCCTTCTGCACTAGAGCCTAAGAATGCGATTTGGGAAAATACGCCCGGAGTTTCTAATAGCAAGGTGCCGGAACTACCATTGGTCTTGAGTACGAGTGCATTGTTTTGATCGTAAGGGGCTAAAAGATAATTAGCACCGGGTAGATTAATGCTATTAATTATCCTATTGACAGGTAATCCAAAAGGAGGTGCATTATTTGGATTGGTATTACCTCTGAAATCGGTAGAATACATGACATTATCTCCGCCCATATTTACTCCGTCAAAAGTGATGGTTGTAGTAGCTTCAGCTCGATTAATTCCACCCGATCCTTCAGCAATTAAGTCGTGATTAAATCCGGATACAGGAAGCGGAACGAAGGTTTGAGAGTGGGCATTTTCTAAAGAAAAAAGAATCATACAAATGATTAAAGGAAAGGCATTCACAATTAAATTACTTCGATTGTCATTTAAATTAACTTTCTTCATACAAACAGTCGATAAATTATTGAAACAAAATGGGTTTGTCACTTTTTTTAATTTTGAAATTATTTGTACTCTTCGATTCATTTTCTTCTTTTTTAAATAGTAATTATCAATTTCCACTATTGCAAATAGGATAATTCAGGTGATTATTTTATTACAATTGATTTGACGGGGCTGAGACTGCCTGTCCAGCTATTGTCGAATATTATCCGCACTGCGTAGTTATACAATACGCCGGTACTCAAGCCGGTGTCCATGGTACTGAATTCGGACGAACTTATTTCCTTGTATAGTGATAACTCTTGAGAGCCGAGTGATCTGAATACCTGAAATTTATACTGTACATTCTGATCGCTAATTTTATAATCGGCGACTTTCCATGAAATAAGCACATTATTTTTTTGATCTGAGACCACTTTAATCATTTCAGGTATATATTTATTTTTCGGAAAGGGTACACTGACCTGAACTTCATTAGATAGGGGTGAAGCATTATTAAAATCATCCACTGCTTTCAGTGCGTACTGGACTGTGGAACCGGTAGGTGGAGTTCTGTCCGTATATTCCAGTGCCTCTGAGTCGAGTGTGTCCAGCCCTATCCACGTGTATGATGTGTCCATTTTGTGTCGTCTATACAATATATATTTCTCCACATCACTCGAGCTGCTACGCTTCCATTGCAGATAGACAGATTCATCTTTCAGCCCGGAATAATAAATAAGAGGCCGTACCGGTGCGATGGTATCCGGTCGTCTCAGAGTGATCACATCAGTGATGGTGCTTTTATTGTAATTATCATCTTCAGCCTTTATCCCAATGTATAAGTTCTTAGTAACTGTATTGAGTGGAATAGACCAGGAATAGGTTGTGTCCTTGTATAGGAAGTCATTGATCATGGTTAGATCGGTGGCGTCATCGTTAGAATAATAAATGTAATATCCGGTTACGTCTTTTGAAGTACTCGGACTCCAGCTAATTCTAACCATACCAGTGGAATCAATCAATGCCTTGACGTCATGTGGAGGTTCTGGCTTTTCGAGATCAGGGATGGATACATATCTGAGGATTGAGGTGGCTTCATTTCCTGAGCTATCCATTGTCATAATTTTGAAATAAAAAGGTCTGTCAGTATCCATGCCCCTGACATTGAAATAGAAGGTGGTATCTCCGGGTGATAATTGCGGGCTCACTGCTGAATACAGAAATTCTTTGTCACCTGACATCATTACCTGATTGTATTTTATATCCTTGTCTATATTATTACGGGTCCAGGAAAGTTTGATTTGAGTAGAATCTTTTAAATATTCACCGGATAGAATAGAGACTGCTTCGGGCGGAGTAAGATCTTTTCCAAATCCTGTAGCATGCGCATAATCACTCCATTCACCAAAGGCATTGGCACCTTTGAGTCGGTAAAAATAGACTTGATTGTTTGACGGTAACTTATCTTCATATTTGAAGTAAGGCTGAGGATTGGAGATATCCTTTATGAATACAAGGGGTGGATTTGTTAATACCTCATATAGTGTATCTCTATATCTGGAACGCTCTACGACATAGGATGAATAGTGTGTCAGGTTGCTAGAGGCAAGCCATTGCAGTACAACTGATTTTTCACCTTTTAGAATTGAAAATCCTTCAGGAGCCAATAGTGGTTCCCATTCATTTGTCACTATTATTTCCATCGGTACCATACTTTGCTTCAGGCTCTTGGTTTTTATCTCATAGATATAGGTTTCGCCTGGCTTTACGTCTTTATCGACATAGCTAAGCCCAAATATCTGCGCAGCCAGCGGAGATCTGTCAGCAACATATAGTGCAAATCCAAAATAATTTTCATTCATAGAGGCCTTTTCGAAGAAATTGGTATTGTCCATTTTCTGAGGGATACCTTTTACTTTTACGATTGAAGCTGCGAGTAGAGATAAAGTATCATTTAAAGGAATCTTATTAAACTGATTTTCAGCCCATGGAAATACAGTTGCGATCTTCACCGATTTGTTGGTTGTATCTGTCCTGTAGATCTCATATCCGTCGGTCATAGCACTGCGCCAGATGTCCGGTGTAGAGGGTCCCCAACGCAGCAGAATAGAATCAATTTTGGGTCTGGCCTTTCCGATGATGGCTTCCAGAACGAATGGTTTGGATCGTTCATACATATCACTTAGAGATGCACCATCCGGAAATACAAAATTGGGTGTGTAGTCACTGGGAACCTGAAGTGACTCACCTTCATCGCATAGGACTTCAATAGAGGCCGACAGTCCACTTTTATTGTCCTTGACCGTGTAGCGATATCTGGCTCCCCGCACTATCATGGTATCTATTAAGCCAAGGCCTAGTGCTACGGCTACCTTAGGGTCATGAGTACTTTCAGACACCAGGTAATTGTATTTGATATCCCATGTATTTTGATTTCCGGAAGCTGTAGTTGAGAAGTTTGGATCATACAATATCTGGCCAATCGGCGATAGAACACCATCCGCTGGTGTCACATACTTTGCAAACCAAGCTGAATCACGTGGTGTGATATTTTGCATACTGAATGTGCTGTTTCTGCCGGGTCGCACCTCTCCACCAAGTTGCTCCCGGCTGATGGAATAGCCGTGCGTCAATCCTTCTTTCCAACTCATCGGATCTGTCGGATACCAGTTTAACTCTACCGTCTTTGCTGTGACAGCACTACGAATAACTATTTTCGGATTGTTTTGTCCAAAACTATTATTTGAGATTATCACACAAATGGTGAGTAGTATAAGATTGTATATTTTCTTAGTCATAATTATTTTGCTTCATTGATTTGTACTTGGTCGCCACCATCAGTTTGTCGTAACATTGGATTTCCATTCCTATCAAAAGCTAAAAAGTGCAGTGGGTATCGGATGTTTTTGATGTAGAAATATGAACTGTTACCACTATATACTATAGCCCATACAGATCGGAAATATCCATTGGCATCATCATAATTGTTTGGAAATTTTTTGTCATCGGTTACTATAGAGAAAGTCCTTGTATCACTTCCGACAAAATGCCAATCGTCATAATGATGTGCCTTGAGGATATATCCATTTTGGCTGACGAATTTGAAGAATTTACCCTCACTTAATATTTTCCATTTATCATTTCCGGAATTGTCCTTCACCTTGTAGCTATGGTCAGTGATATTGTACCACTTTTCAGGATGAAATACGGGATTGGCTACCTCGGTAATCTCCATATTATTATTCCCCCTTGATTCGCTAGGCTTTATTTTCCCATCAAATTTGTTGACTAGTTGAGGGAAGTTTTTGTCTTCCGGATCATCATGACCACGATATAGATAATTGACGGCGCCATGTGTTTTTTTGTCAGAATTAGTATAAAAATTCCAGACATTTTCATACCCACCTCCTAACCGATCTACGGGTCGAATTTCTCTGATTGTCAACCATCCGGAGCTTCCCAAGGCAAAAATTCCATATTGTCCTGATTGATAATTGAAATCACTATATGGGTATCCTACTCCCCATAGTCGGCTCCAATTATTTTCTTCCTCACTAGTGTATAGGTAGTGTCCACCATATTTGAATTTATACCAGGAGTTTTCGAGCATTTCTGTCACGTCAGTCACAGGGTATTCAGAAGTAAAAGACTGAGTTCGGTTTGGTTTGAATGTCTTTATGATCTTCATGCTGGCCTGGTTTAGATCTCGCTTTGACTGCACCATTTCTCCCCAGTTATTATCATCGGGAAATGTAATTGTCGACTCTCCGTGATAGCTAAATTGATAGCCTGGTTCAGAAGCTATGTAGGTGTATTGATTGCCCTTTCCGTTCTTTTGGTTATCACTATATAGTATCCAACCAAAATCGGACACTCTCCTATCATTCCTCAGAAATTCTCCGGCAGGATAATTGCCGGGAAACCATCCTTTAAGGTCCGAGGTAGCCGATCCCGCATTTCTACCATCTATTCCGGCTTTACTCAATTTTGACAGCCAAGCCATCTGATTTATAATAATCCTCGACCTCAGGTCCTGGAGCAAGAAGTCATACTCTACCTCTCGATCAAATACGGGAGTTGAATAATTGGGGTCAAATTTAGATGTATATCCTTTTTTGTATAACACTTTTTTTGCGGCTACTTCATCTGGTTGTAGTAGTTGTGACGAAGCGTCTGCTGGACCAGAAATATTATAGTTCCATTTGGTTCCATCACTGGTCTGTAGATTTCCGTACTGAGCTACGCCATTATTTTCAGCCTTAGTATAGTCATACAGTACTTTGCGCATGTAACCCCCTATTCCTTGATAATTACTGAGCCAGTTATCAAAATCTACAAAAATGCCCTTACCCCCATACCGGTCATTATTTACTCTTGTCTCGGGAATATATTCTTGCTTATACTCTAGTTTAATATTGCGTTTCAAGCGCATGATATCGTAATAGTCAAAGCCTTCTGAATTATTATTCTTAATATTAAAGGCGTAATAATCATCTTTTACGGAATGAAACTTACTTTCACCCAATTGAGAGATTGCAGTGGCTCTCTGTGAGTCATAACTATCATTTGGATGCTGGAAATCACGACGTTTGACAACTGACTGAACGTGAGTGACTTCTGTGAGATTTAATTTTTCTAGTAAATTATTATAATTACTCACTGCAAAGAAAGAAGTATGCAGTGTAGCAGTATTTTCCTTGAGTATCTTCTTGGTTCTTATGGCGTCAAGAGGAGCATCCTTGACTCCGGTATTTTTATTTAGTCGTGAAGTCATATCCGGTTCTTTCATCACGATCAATTCATACATTGTTCCTTTAGTTAAGGCCATATCTTTTAAGGCTGGAAAGGAAACTTTGCTGATCGGTAATTCTTTTTCGGTCAATACATTTATATTATATTCTCCGTTATTAATCGAGAGCTTTTCAGCTTGTAGTATTTTGTCTTTTTCTGATTCTCTTGGATGGTTTGTAATGGGAATTTTATTTTCACTTTTAAACTTACCCTCTAAGTCGTATTCTTTGAGCAGGATATAATAATTATAGCTTATCGACTTTCCGTCGATTAATCCGCAATCTACACAGGTATCAGGAAATAGCGTAACTGCGTCACTTAGAGCTTTCAGTTTGAATTTGATTTCGGTATCAGCATATCCTTGATGCCAGTACCGCTGGTTAACTCCCGGAGCCATATACTCTACCATGCCATTAGTGATAGTCTGTGGTCGGCCACCGGTAGTGAATTTTATAGTACCAGTTTCTATTTTAGGCTCCATACTATTGTCGCCTGTTTTGCCGCTTACAAAGTTTTCGATATATTCTTCTTTTCCATCTTTAGTCACTTTTTTCTTCCAAACGAAAGTGTAGCTTAGTTTGAGCTCAGTATTAGGTGGTAGCGCTTCGTCAAAAGACAGTATCAGCCCTTTCTTGTCTGAGTTGATCTGAATGTTATTTTTAATATAATGATTTACTGGAAGCTTGAAATCCAACATCTTTTTCATTTTTGTATAATACACTTGGATGCTTTTTATATCTGCTTGATAAGATTCTGTAGCTATTGGATTTCCATCAAGACCAACTTTGGTCACATTAAAGTCTTTTTGCAGAGCTAAATTGGTCTTTATCTTTATATCATCGTATCGATCTACATTGGTCTGTCCATCAGATACAGAGGCGTCAGCAAAGATGGATACTCCTTCTAATGGTGATGGTGCTTCAATTCCTTCACATTTGGAACCTGCTTCAACCTTACAGTTAAAACTGCCGTCTAACAGACCATCCAACACGCTGTAAGTGCCGTTGATCCAACCCTTAAAATAAGATGGATTGGGACCTTTTGCTTCCATGAGCAGGAAGCCACCTACTGTCATCACATTGACCCGGCCACTGGTAAATAGGAGGTCATAATCAAGATTGATCGCTCCATTGGCGTAGGCATATGCCTGGCCTTGAGCGTACCAGCCCTCAATACCGATCTTATTGTATTCGTTATTGGCACAGGTAACCTTATCGTATTTCCTCATATTGATGTCAAATCCTAGACCTAGGTCGAAGTTGGCTTTCAAGGGACCTTGATCAATATCAGATTTTACGGTCAGTTTAGCGCCAAATGCGATGCCCGGCTTTGCATCGGCGGTGTTGACTCCTCCTTCTGAACTGCTGTTGTCTTTGACTTCATCATATTTCGCTGATTCCATATTAGAGATCTGAGGTATGAGCTCTTTGATAGGTGGCATTGCATCTACATCATTTCCGATCTGAAAATAGGCTCCTGCTTCAACAGATAATGCACTGGTCAGATTTAGTTTTGCCGTATTATAGGCTAGCTTACTGGCACTCTTATAGTTTCCAATACTAGAACCTCCAAATTTAAAATTGAAGGAAGGCGTTTTGCCATTTCGATCATCAAAAGACCACAAGAGCAGGCCACTACAATAGTTTGCCTTAGTATTAAAATCAGTGCTTGCATAATCAGAAGGGATCTGAATGATAGGTTCTCCGGTGGGCGATTTTGCCTTCATTCGCATTCCAAACTGACCGATCAGAGCTCTATCTGCTAGATTTATTTCCAATGATACAAAGGCATCACCCATATTTTCATCCCTTCTTTTGGCAAGGCTCTTCGGTTTGAAATATCCATTTATATTAGCCTTAAATTTCTCAAATTGCAGGTCACCGGTGGTCTTATCGGTAGTTAATCCGATCTCAATGCCTGGCTCAGCAATGATGGAATATTGAGGGGCATCTCCATTATCCAGTTCATTCCAAGGTCCCAGGATTAAGTAAAAATTACCGCCGTAACTTCCTTTTTCGGGCTCATAGTTTTGTGAGAAGCCCGTGCCTGGGGCCAGGTACTTCGCATCCGGAATAGTACATTCATCAGTCGGTGGTGCATTGGAGTCTTTCTTTAATTGCATGTCCACTACGGGATTTAATGTCTTCATGTTGATGCGTATGCCACCGCCTGCACCGTATAGATCCACTATAGGTGGACTGCCGGGGGAAGGCGGAGGAATAGGAATGCCCGACTGCTTGAAGGCCTCTATATCCACAAATCCGTAGTAAAATGATTCGGTATCTGAAGTGCTTTTTTTACCAAACTGACCTACAGCCTGTATTCCACCCGTGCCCATCAGTGTAGCAGAGAGATACGCTTTAAAACCTGAACCATGATTGCCTGTAGTGATTACACTTCCATTGTTATCACGGGGAGTGCGAAGGATATTTAGACCACCTTCAAAATCCAGAGGACCTATAGATCCATCCAAGCTAAGGCAGTTGAATTTGATGTCTTTTGGAACAAATTTTTTCTGACTATTTCTGGCAAATACCAGACCGAGGCCGCCCTTTGCATTGATGGCACAAGTCTTTACCTCTTCTTTTTCTCCTTTTTTATCTTTATTATCTCCCAATAAGCTCAGCGTAATGTCGATACCCAGTTCAAAATTGTCTCCGACTGCTTTGATGCCCGTGCAGCCTACGCCAAATTTTAATCCGTTAAATTCCGGTTCAGTATCGGCGGCTGGTAATGTAGCATTTGGTGTGGAGCTGGCCACTGGAGTTCCGGTGCCGATGCTGCTGGAGGAATTTTTAGTTTTTTTGACAGAGCCACTTGCGGTTGATACTGACTTCACGCCTTCTTTGTTCCTAATTATTTTACCACTAGCAGTAGAGGTTTCAGCTACTTTCTCCACCTTGACTGATCCTGAAGTGCTCGATACTGTGCCAACCCCATTTTTCTTTATTACGACTTTGCCACTAGCAGTGGAAACTTCAGGAACTAACTCTTCGTTGCTCCCTGCATCTGCCGATTCTTCAGTGGACTGATCTTCTGATGACTCGTCGGAAGTTTTTAATTGCTCTGCAAAATCAACCACACCCCAAGTTCCAAATTCGATTGATTTGATTCCATATTCATTGATGCTTTTTTGGCTTGCAGTGGCAGCGCTCTTATTTATTTTTAACCCCTCAAACTTTAGGCAATGCAATGAAAAATCTATTCCATCCGGTACATTGATGCCATAGGCAGCGGCAGTCTGACTGGTCAGAAGGACTATTCCCCTACCATTGAACTCTCCTTTCGGCTCGTATGAATTAGTGACTCTGTTGAAATTGAGTTCCAGATTAGAATCTTCGTGTAATTGAAATCCCAGGCCCGGAATGAAATCGGACTGATATACTTTTCCGACGATATCATCCAGCTCGAATGAGCTCTCCAGGTGATTGGTCGTAGTGAGTTTATTTGTGAAAATTTTCCCTGAAAAATCTACCCAGGCTGAGTCGAACTGTACACTCTTTATATTGTCAGGATTTTCTTTAAAAAGAGGAACATTGATAGACCCTGACAGAGTCAGATCGGTACTGTAATCTGATGCCTTAATAGCATAGCTAACTGAAGAAAGACCATATTTCCAGCCGGACATCTTAACCCCCAAGGATTTAGCTATTACATCTTTGCCATCAAAGTGAGCATAAAAGCCAGTATCCATCGCGCTATAAACATATACTCCGTCTTCATTGCCTATTGTAATAGCATGGCCAGTAGAATCATTAAATCCAATTAGTTCAAAGCTGAATTTTTCAAAGACTACTCCTTTGAAGGCATTGTCAGAGGTGCTTTTGCCCACAGTCCTGGAAATAAATTGGCCCGGTACTTTTATATTGGGTGAGTTGTCAAAATAAATTGAATAATCTGCACCAGCAGTGAAACTGACTTGGGGTTGATCTTTAAGATGAATGCTCCATTTCTCTTTTGAATCCGATGGCAGGTAGTCATCGCAAAGTGCTACGAATTCGGTGAGTGAATGCTTATTTCCATGTGCAGAAGTATTTAATTCAAACGGAATTTTGGCTACATCTCCTGAAGATCTCTGCACCATATCAGGTAGGATAAGATCACCGAAGATCTCAAAACTGACAAAGCCTGAAGTGCAATCAATTCTGGCAGAACCTCTTTTATTTGATTTAGTATCGAATGCTTTCCAACTATAGTTTGCAACTTTCCAGGAATTACTATTGGTTTCTGGTTCCAATAGAAGATCGACATTTGCCAATTCAATTGAGTTACCTGAAGCAGGTACTCCCTTACTTTTAAATGTCATGAACTTATCGGTGTTCGACGGGTCATAGGCTGAGTGTAACTCTAATACCACAGAAGCTGTCGCAGCTTCTTTTTTCCAATTGTCTATCTTCAGACTTGCAATATAAAGTGTAGAGCCTTTCGGGATATTGTAAGGTACTTTAAAGCCCAGTTTGTCAAAAAGGTCTTTGTCAACCTCAATTCGTACATCTGAAGAGACCGAATTACCATTTTTCACAACATTCAAGTTCTTTTTGATCAGAGGCCAATACAAAGTTTTCTCATCTATGAGTACAAAATCATTATCTGTATTTTCAATCAGAATTTTTTTGAGTGAATTATAAGCTGAATGTAATGATCGGGGAATATCATCTACAGCAGAAAGACCACTAGTATAGTCTTTTTTTTCATCGGGCAAAAGCTGATTCCTGATGATGAAATCGTATTCTTTTTCCATGTCAATAAGGCCGTAAGAGGTGCCTTCTTCACAATTACAATTGAGTTCAGTAAAGTTATCCTCTATGTAGTCAAACTCGAAATTTCCATCTTTGGATTTAGACCACACGGTAAATCCCATTTTACTTTTTCCTGAGGTGACGGTAAAGCTAATAGCCAGCCTCTCATTTCCTTGATCAGTTGAATATTTTACTGAGGCATCTGTTATTGGGTATGTTTTATTGCCAAGAGAAAATTTTGCTGTTGAAATATCTAATTTACTGACCGCATACTTTTCTTCCGGAATTGAATACGGTTCCATGTTCCAATTCTTAAAGTTCATATCGCTCACGCCAAATGAATAGCTTTCATCTTCTGGCTTGAACATATTATCTATATTCTGCAGTGTTTTCGCTATATTCCCCTTCAGTGATTTTTTAAATAAATCATTATCCATTTGCATTGAAAAAGTTCCAAAGAGATTGGCCTTCGGATACAATTCATTTTGGTTGTTGATATTTCGTAAGTCAGCTGCAATGGTAGATTCCTTATCTACTGCTAGTTTACCCTGCCACATGGGCATATCAAGTGTAGTAGGTAGGGTATCGGTAATCAGAGTGGGGAGCACATCTTCGTCCTGGTTGAAGCTGCCTGAATAGTGTATGAGGTTGCTTGCTACCGGAAGTTTCATCTGACCCTGTATGGTAGGACCTACCCAGGTATTATCATCTATAGTAATGGCAATTTGGTCAACGCTATATTTCCAATTTCCAATTTTTCCTTTTTCAATGTTTATCAGATTTGATTTTGAAAATTGAGCGTATTGTACCGATTCCTCATTGATAAACATATTTCCATTTTCTAGGGCAATGTTTTTATTATTGGGCAGGTCGTATTTGGAGGGTAAAACGACGCCGGCTTGTTGTATCCAAATTCCCTTGGAAATAGAATGTACAATTTTAGGTGAGATGTCAGCCGGAATATTTGCGAATGGAACATCGGGATCTAACTTTAAATAACCACCGCGTGCTGAAAATGGATAATCTTCAAAACCATTTAATTTGAAATCAGGCAAAGCACTAATCTGGCCTGTATAAGTATCAATGACTTGCTTTTTGTCTTTTAATTCTAATTGTACCGGTAGTCTATTTCCAGCCTGTACCAGCAGGTCGGGATTAATGTTCAGTACTTCATCTGTTTGTGACTTTTGATACCCGTTGCAATCGCAATATATCTTACTATCGGCAGAGGCACTGATCGATTTTTGAATTGTTGGGATTATCTGGACTTTATTTGAAGAGGTCGAACCAAGTGCAACCAAGTGCGCATTACTCTTTAATCCATAGGGTGTAGTCGGAATCGCAGTAGCTGCTGAGATGCTCATTCCATTATTTTTAGCACTTTTATCTACTCCGATCAGAGTGAGGTATGCATTCTGGGCAGTAAATTTTATTCCGGTGATATATACACCTGCATTTGGAAATTGCTTATTATTAATTAATAATGGAAGTATATTTTTTTTCAGGTTGTCTTTACTAAGATTGGAGACAATCTGTGAGCGGGAAGTCGCTCTGTTTAATTTGCTTACATATTGAGTATTTACGTACTGACTGATTGATGCAGCTTTGAGTTGGTCAGGAGTGAGTTGTAGTGAGGCATCGGGTTTAGCTTCAATCCGCTCCGCTTCATATACCCTGCCTTCCTTATTCACTTTTAAATTGTCAAAGGATACCTCTACTTTAGATCTCAACATAGGAAAATCAATCCAGCCTGTGCCGGAGTAACCATTCAGGTCACCATCTAATCGGGAGATCAACATATTGAAATAACCAACTTTTACTGACTGGCCTGCGATTAATAATCCGGGTTGATTGTCACTTTTTAGCACGGGTCCATAGGCAGTTTCGTAAACTGAGCATCCTCTTGGAGCAGGATTATCTAAGGGATTAATCGAACTGGAAGGTATCTCACCGTCGTACAAAATAAAGGTAGAAACTTCGCTTTTGCCATCGTTTTGAAACAACTTACTAGTCGGATACATTACACTATTTGCAGTCACTCGCCATGCATATATTTTTTCTGCTTCCAGAGTGGGTTCAGCCTGAGAATATAGGAGTGATGTGGCAGCTGTCGTCGTAGTGAAAATCTTCAGCGCAGTTTCAAATACATCATTGGCATTTATTACACCCTCAGGGAGTTCCACCAATTCAAACTTGTATTCTACCATACCGGGATTATTTCCGCTTCCGAGGTGCATCGGCTGCCATGAAAAGATGGTACTTTGTACCGGTGGCATTTTGATTTTTTCGTTGTAAGCTGGTTTGATGATTTGAGGAGGTTGATTGAGTCTGAAATTACCTGATAAGCAAAACTTATTGGAGACCGCGACACTGCGCTCCACACCATAAAATTGTAAGCACCCCTGATTGAATCCTTCGGGGATATCTACTGAACCCATACCGAAGCCACTCTTGCCGCTCAGTGCAGCATTCGACAGATATTCATTCAAATAAATTCCATCTATGGGTGTACTTTCAAATTGATTCAATACCAATGGCTTTCCGGGATAATTCGGGTCAGTGACATAAATTTCTGTACCATTTTGTTCGATTGTGATTCTGGGCACTACACTTAGCAAATCCTGGGTGGGGTCCTTCAGCAGGACACTAAAAGTCAGGTCTGAACTACGGTCATTGGCATATACTTTCAGGTCCAGCGAATTAGGTGGTCTCATACTTCCAGTGACCTGTACAGGATATACCTGAGTTTGAGCGAAACTATACTGTGTAATAAATAAAGAAAGAATTGCACAAAAAATAGAAATTCTAAATCTCATATTGAAAGGATTGAATTGCATGAGGAGTGGTGTTAGAATATTATTACTGACTTGTTTCATTTTGTTTTTTCTTGGGTGTGTAGCTAAACTGATATTGGATACCTAGATTTCCCATACTTTCAGTTAGTGAGGGTGCGGTATCAGAAGTTGTACTGAGGATGCCCCACTGGAGCTGTACGCCCATACCCTTGAATAGTTCGCATCCAAATGAAAATTGGGTAATGATATTCTGCGACTTCATATTCAGTTTGTTTGAATTCTTGAATAGATTCCCGTTTAGTCCGATGGTAATATTTTTTGTTTTAAATGACTTTTTAACTCCCAGTCCAAATCCGATTCGATCGAGCATGATTTTTTGAACATCTGTATTGCTATAATTGGCATGCAGTGTGTACAGCCATTTAGAAGGAGTGGAGAGTGCATAGGCAAAGCTGGCCAGCATCAGACGAGTCGATGTCTGTAGACTTTGTTTTTCGATATCATCACTTACGTTTTGGATATTGCCGGTCAGTGAGATGTTGTGAATTATTTTTGATTTTGTGGGAATAGAGTAATTGATATTTAAGCCTGCATCATTGGTGATAATTACCGCATTAAGTGAATCCAGATTCTGATTTAGGACATAGCCTACACTGGATGTATTGTTACTGTAATTGCCACTGATGCTTAGGTCATTTGCAGACCAGGCCGCCTGCAGGTCGTAGATAAATCTTTTGGTTGTAGAAGGTTTTGTTTGATCTAAATTATTTGTCTGGACACCGCCTTTCACTGTCGTGTTTAGCTTGCCGTCAATAAAACTAAATGCACCCACACCCTGTATATCCAAAATATCTCTGTTGAAGAAATAGGCACCTAGTGATTTAAATTGAGGGCTGACCCGATTTACCTGAACACCGGCATTAAATCTTTTTCCTTCATAACCCACAGATCCTTCGAGCGCACTGCCGAAATAACTTGAATTCTTTGCTGAGAATAGCAAACGGTTGATCTTCTTTACATCTGAACTATTATCCAAAATATTGGGAGTGATACCGCTGATGTTGTAGTCTATTTTTGCTCTGATTTTTTCGAGGAAGAGTTTTTGCAATTGCAGGCCGATGACTACATTGCCTTCCGGAGTAGTTTGTTTGGGATAATCTGCAGGGATATCAATAGATTTGGGATCGTCTTTTGCCGCAAATAACTCCAGATCAGCACTGGCCAGATCATCTCCGTAGCCAACTTTAGCGCCCCAACCTATGCGCCTGTAAATGGGCAGATTGGGCGAGGTGAGTGAGAGGTCGATGGGTTCAGCCTTGGCCAGGCGGCCATACATAGCTCCCACTCTATATTTATCAGGAGTTAATTCCACGCCGGCTCCAAAAAAATTAATGTTATTCAATGTGTATTTTGAAAAGCTCATAGCCCTGTGACCCAGATGCAGTTTGACCCACTTATAATATGGACTCATCCCTACGCGGGCAAAGCTTTTCTTTTTTTCATCCAGTTTATTATTGAGAGACTCTTTCAGGTCAGAGATGCTGGGATAGGAATGGGTGGTATTTTTAGCAGTTAGGATAATAGATATGGGTAAGTCTATCTGATAAATTCGGGTATTTACATTTGCCGCCACAGAATAAAAGAAGGGATCCTGTCTCAGTGGACCACCATAAGCGTCGTATGAACGCAGATTGAGTGCAATACTACCACCTAATTGAAACGGTGAACCAAAATCTGTGAAATCTTTAAAGAACCCCTGAAAGGTATTCTTTATAAATCCTTTTTTTTCTAAATTTTCTAAATTGTCGAGTGAATTTAGCTGTCCCTTGATGATATTATTAGAAAGGCACAATAGAAGGGCGATCACAAATATATTTCTGTACATAGGTCGGTAGTAAAGAGTGGATACTTAATTCGATTCAGTTAGAAGTAAAAGTATGTACTTTGTGGAGTCAGTCAAATATTCAGTGAGTCAATGTTCTGAAGTGTCGTGATAAAGTTCTGAAATGTAATTGGGGCAATAATTGAAGTAGACATTGGGTTATTCCAAATTTTTTTGATAGCAAACGGAATTTGGTGCTAATAGACTAACTAAAAATTTTAATTGTATCCTGAGTCTGTTAACTAAGATTATTTTTTGTGAGTAGATCAAAAACGCCCTTTTTCCTGCTCCGGCTTATGGGTATCTCCATTTCTTTTATGTATATATTATTTTGATCCCAGGAAGTGATCCATTTGGTATTGACGATAAAACTTCTGTGTGACATAATGAAATCAACACTATTCAGAGTCTCCAGAATATCTGTTATTGTATTTCGAATGAGTATGCTTTCTCCTGATGCCAAGAATATTTTAATGTCTATATGTTCTGATTTGATACACACTATTTCTTTGATAGGGATGTTGTGATTCTTTTGTCCATCGAAGAGCTGAATGACATTGTCTGCTTTTCTTTGGCCCTCTGCCAGGTTGTAGGCGGCTTCAATAGTGGTCCACAGTGTTTCTTTCCTGAACGGCTTGGTAAGATATCCGTATGGTGAAGTTGCAATGGCTTGCTTTAATATGACTTCATCATATTGTGAAGTCAGAAAGATATAAGGTATCGAAGTGTGAAGGGCTATATACTCGGCCACCTGTATGCCTGACTTCGGTCCATACAAGCGTATATCCAGTAGGAAGAGGTCTGGCTCTCTTTGTGTAAGAGATGCAATAGCTTCATCGTAGGAGATACAAATGTGGGCGACACTGTGACCCCTCTCATTCAGATATATTTTGATACTTTCAGCTATCAGAAGTTCATCCTCTACGATAGTTACAGAAATGGCTTTCATCAGATATTCGGATTTAAAGTTTAATTATTTTGATTTCCAAAATTGATAGCTGACACTTCCTTTTGAACGAATTGTAGAGTGTAAGCAAAGCCCTCAGTCGTTAAATATTTCATTTTTCCATTGAGCTGCCGGCTCATATTTTCTATCAGTAGCGAACCAAGTCCTTTTTTCTTAGAAATCACTTCTTCTCCATTGTCACGATAAGTCAGCATAAAATCTGATCCCAAATTATTCAACTTTATGTCGATTATCAAATGATCATCAGCCGGACGGGCATACTTTATGGAATTATTGAGCAGCTCAACGATAATAATACCTAGGGGCAAGGTGGTTTCTATATTGAGATTTATCTCTTTTTCTACCTCTAGCCTTATATCGACGGGTAAATCATTTTTCAAAATGTCTTTAAAATAGTTTGAGATATCTGTGAGGTATTGAAAAATGTTTATTACTGAAAACTCTCCCACCCGATATAGCTGTTCATGAATCAGAGACATACTCTGAATCTTATTGGCCAGATCTTCCAGATCTTCTTTGAATTGCTTATTATCTGATGCATTACTTTTGATAGCCATAAGGCTGATGACCAGTTGTAGATTATTCTTGACCCTATGGTGAACTTCTGAAAGTAATTTTTTCTGATGTATTAGCAAGGTTTCAAGTTCCTTGTTTTGAATCAGAATTACATTATTTTTCTTTAAAATAATATTATTTTTAGAAGTATTTTTTCTTAGAAACCACCAGAGCAACAAGGCTATAAGTGAGGCTGTAATTAGGCCGATTAATAGAAAATTTGATCTAGTTTTTAAGTCATTTTTTTGTTGTTTTTCTTTTAGCCTAGCTATGTCCACTTCGTATTTTAGCACTCTATCGCTGAGGCCTCTCATATTTGCAGAATCCTTATATATATTACTCAATATCAAAAGCCTAAGAGCTGAATCCGAATTGCCTATTTGTGAGAAATACTGTGATACTAAATCTAAATATCTCGCTCTCACTGAATATTTTTCCAGACTAGTAGATTGCTTTGAATAAATCAGCAATTTAGCGCTATCTAAATTGGCTTTCATCCGGTCATAATCAGCCTCTCTCTGATACAGAGTAGCGACATTGAGGTACTGTGATGCTGCTCCAAAATTATTTTTGTAAGTACTGAAAAGTGATGCTGCTTTTTGATAATTGCTGATTTTATCCTGATTGTCGTTGGACAAATGACCCAGCATCAGATAGCCATCTGGAATTAATTTTTTTATTTTATACTTATTAGCCAAGAAAATGGCCCGTTTGGTGTAATACAGACTACTGTCCTTCTCTCCAAAATATCGGTGGTAGGAAGCGTATCGAATGTACAGTTCCGCACGCAGATAATCCAGATCATATTGGTCTATTACTGATTCAGCGTGTTGAATATTATCCAGGAATTTGTCTTGTCTCGACAAATTATCATATATCCGGGCAATGGATAGATAAGACAGCGCTTGCATATAGTGATCTCCTGCCCTTTCACTTCTATTGAGCAAATCCTGGTATATATTGAGACTTTGAACATATAGAGTCTGAAATTCCATCGCTTTACCTTTATCGTATAGAATCAAGAGAAAGTCATGCTCCGTCGTAACCTTTGGTGCCAGATTTAGAATAGAATCGGCAATTCTGTTTGCTTCTTCATTATCTTCTCTCAAAAGCAATTCCTCCAATCTGTCATACTGCTGAAGCAAGAAACTTTTATTTTAAGCATCAACTTCATACTGGCACATGATCATCATGCCCATAATGTATATAATACTAAGAAGTATTAGTCTATGCTGCGTTATGAAGAAATAGAAGTTCAGTTTTTGGTTCAATGTTAATTAAAGGTATATTTTATGTTCAATTAAATGAGAGAGATTGGAACTTCTTTCCCTCTTTATTATTGACTAGACTTTCGGACCCACATCATAGTCGTATTCGACCTCGATGGTCTAAAACTTATTCAGCCCTCTAGCAGTACAATAACTTGATTGCTTTGATTCACCTGACCAAAAATAGAAAGCTTTATTATGAAAGTCACCTGTTTTATTCAGTTTGTTCTGAAATGTCACAAATATGTTCTAAAGTGAGCTATATGGGGAGTGATATTGATTATCATAAGTTTTCGGACTTCACTATAATCAAAGAGCTATTCTAAAGGGATATAGAATGGGTCGGAGGCGGTCAACTGTCGGTGAAGCAAGAGAAGATTTGCTTTTTTTTGCAATTCTCAAATCCAAATCATCTTTAGCGTCGTAACTACTTCATAACTAAAAATATTTTAGAATGAAAAAAAGTACTTACTCAGCTCATTTGGTTGGAAAGGCATGCTTGCTCGCAGTCATGTTTTTGTTTTCATCAAATTTGTTCGCCTCCAGTCACAGAGAGGCACCACTTATTTCTTCAGACCCTCAGGCAGATAATACAGATGTATATGCCTTCAGGAGTCCTGATGATCAGAACACAATTACAATTATAGCCAATTACATTCCTTTCGAATTGGCTGAAGGAGGACCGAATTATTATACATTCGGTAAGAACGTACGCTACGAGATTCATATCAAGAACACTACTGCCACTACAAAGGATGATATTACGTACCGATTTACTTTTAACAGTATCAATGAGGACCCAACCACTTTTTTTAATATCAGATTGGGTCTTCAGAATATCAAGACCACTTATACTTGTGAGAAGAGTACAGATGGCGGAGTTAATTTTGTAACCATCATCACTGATGGGGTAGTGCCACCACCAAATATCGGTCCGAGATCTATTGAGAGCACTCCGGTAGGCTTGGGTGTATCAAGCTATGATGTGCTGGTTCAACAAGGTATCATGACAGCTACTTCGGGAGAAAAGGCTTTCTGCGGTCCTGCTGATGATCCATTCTTCGTAGATCTGGCAGGTGCATTTGATTTAGGTAATTTCAGACCTGAAGGTAATGACGTTAATGATACAAAGGATGGTGTAGCTCGATTCAATGTCCATAGTATCGTGTTGAAGATTCCCATCAGCATGCTTCAAAAGGACGGAAAAAGTGTAGCTGCAGCAACTAGTATCCTGGATGCTGATTTTGTCATTGGTGTGTGGGCTTCAGCCAGTCGCCAACAGATCAAAACCCTGAACATAGATGGCTCGGTTGAACTGAGTGGTGACTGGGTACAGGTATCCCGACTGGGAATGCCCTTGACAAATGAGGCAGTGATTCCATTGGAATCTAAGGACTTGTGGAATGCAGTGACGCCTGATAATGATCTACAGTTTGCTAAATACTTTACCAATCCTGAGTTGGCATTGTACATGGATGACGCACAGTTTGGTAAAGCAGTGCCTGCTCTAAATGCGCTCCGAATTCAAAAAGCCTCCTTAGGTTCATTTGACTTTAGAAATGGACAGTCCGGACTTTACGCGTTGAAAGGAACCGCCGCTGTGGCTGGTACTGCTCTGGATGATGCCATCTTCGGAACCATCTTATTGCCTGATGATCACAGTCCTCGAGCTGTGGATTTGCTTCCGATCTTTTATACTGGTGTACCGAATCTGGCTCCTTACCAACTCGCTACCGGTAAAGCAGGTAATCCACTTGCAGCAGGTAAGCCATTTATCAATAATTTTCTGCCTACCCTGGGAGATATGTTGAGGCTGAATATGGCAGTACCGGTTACACCGAGAAATAGTGCTGATTTCAGTTCACTGGGTATAGTCAATGCAGCAGTACTTGGTCTTACTGATCCGAGATTCAATACCAATACAGATATTCAATTTATACCGAATATGGATGGGTTTCCCAATGGCAGAAGACTGGAAGATGATGTGACAACAATCGAACTACAGGCTGTAGGTGGTATCGCCCTCGCAGCTATCGGACTATGGTATGATGATTATGCGCCAGGTGATCCTAGCCCTGTGACTCCTCGTCTGTTGAGTGCGCTGAAATTTACAGCCGGACCTACTAAAAATGATGTGGATTTCAAGCCCAATTTCCCCTACGTTCAGAACCCATGGAGAGGTTATGACTATGCGCTTAAGGATAGGTTTTAATTATCACAATTCAATTAAGTAATCTATTTCTATACGATGTAGAGTCGAATTATTCGACACTGATCAAACAGAAATTATAAATAAATATTCAATGAAAAAATTATTCTATACTTCATTATTAGGCGTATTTATGAGCCTAATGGTGAGCAATTCTTTACTCGCTTCCTCTCACAGAGAAGCACCTTTAATCTCCTATGATGCGCTGGCCGACAATACCGATGTCTATGCCTTTAGGAGCCCCTGCAACCCCAATTCGGTGGTACTTATTGCAAATTACATTCCCTTTGAACATCCGGCAGGCGGCCCAAACTGGGCTACTTTCGGTGAGAATATCCGCTACGAAGTTCACGTGGATAATGATGCTTCAAAGTTGGGTGATGAAGTGACCTACAGATTCACTTTCACCAGTATCAATGAAGATCCCACTACATTTTTCAATATCAGACTGGGTAAGCAAAATTTAAAGACTACTTACACATGTGAGAAAAGTACTGACGGTGGAGTTACCTTTATTCCAATCATAATCAATGGTGTGGTTCCACCAAATAATATCGGTCCACGCTCTATTGACAATGAGACTGTAGGTCTAGGTCAGTCATATGAAAATTTGATGAAAGATGCTATTTCAACTGCGGTATCAGGTGAAAAAATATTCTGCGGACCTATAGATGATCCTTTCTTCGTAGATCTAGGTGGAGTTTTTGATGCAGGTGGATTTAGATCAGAAGCTGAAGCCAGAGATGGTGTAGCTAAATTCAATTGCCATTCTATCATTATAGAAGTGCCTATTGAGAATCTACAGAAAAATGGTAAGACAGTTGATCAGGCATCAAATATTCTCGATCCTGAATATGTGATCGGCGTATGGGCTTCGGCCAGTCGTCCTTCTATTACTGTACTAAGCAAAGAAGGCAAAGCACCGGAGACTTCCGGTATATGGGTCCAAGTCTCAAGACTAGGAATGCCATTGACTAACGAGGCAGTAATACCAATAGGTTCAAAGGACAAGTGGAACAACATCACACCATATGGTGACGATGTTCAGTTTGCTCCATACTTTACCAATCCGGAACTTGCTTTGTATATGGATGATTCACAATTTGGTGGTGCAGTGCCCGGTCTTTCAGCACTGAGGATACAATCTAAATCACTAGGTGCATATGACTTCAGAAACGGTAAGCCCGGTTTATATCCCTTGAAAGGTAATCCTGCACTTGCCGGTACTGCGCTGGATGATGCTGCTTTCGGTACGATATTGTTGCCTGATGATCACAGCCCGCGTGCAGTTGACTTACTTCCGATATTTTATACCGGAGTACCAAACCTTGCTCCATACCAATTGGCTACAGGCAAAGGAGGAAATCCACTCGCAGCAGGCAAACCTTTTATCAACAACTTCCTGCCCTCGCTTGGTGATATGTTGAGATTGAATATGGCTGTACCTGCTACACCCAGAAATAGTGCTGATTTCAGTTCCTTGGGTATCGTAAATGCAGCGGTACTGGGACTTACCGATCCAAGGTTCAATGCCAATACTGACATTCAGTTTATCCCCAATATGGATGGATTCCCCAATGGAAGAAGACTGGAAGATGATGTGACTACTATCGAGCTACAAGCTGTATCAGGTGTGGCGCTGGCCGCTATAGGTCTGTGGTATGATGATTATGTACCAGGTGATCCCAATCCGGTCACTCCACAACTCATCAATGTACTGAGTTTCAATGCCGGCATTACGAAGAACGACAAACCATTCCAGACTTGCTTTCCTTATGTTGCTGCTCCCTGGAGAAGTTTCACGGGCGATAGCTATGAAGGTGATGTACTCGCCAATAAACAATTGGGTCTGAAGACACCTATGGCCATGATGACTGCGTCACCAAGTCCATTTAAATCTGACCTAAATATCAAATATAGATTGGTTCAGACAGGAGTAGTCAAAATCAGCCTAATGGATATCAATGGAAGAATTATTGAGACAATCAATGAAGGCTCTAAACCTTCCGGAGAATTCACGTCGAAGTTTAGGCAAGGTCAGCTACCCTCAGGTACTTATTTTGCAAATATTCAAGTGAATGATAAAATAGTCCAAAGTGTGAAAGTGATTAAAATTTAAAATCAAAATTAATCCCGGGGGTCATTTATTGCCAATAGGTGACCCCCCTTTTTTATATCAAAAAATAAAATTTAATACAATGAAAAAAATACATTATATAATCTCTATACTCATCTTGATGGGATTAGCTATGTTGTCATTTTCCTCCTGCACTCAGAGTAGAGGAGAAGGCACAAACATGGATATAAAAGTAAATGATGAGGTATCTATTGCGGCTCTCTTGCCTAGAAAGAATGAAAAGGAAGGAAAGGATGAGTATGATATGCTTCGAAAGAAATATGAAGAGTCATTAAATACTTTAAAGGAAAAAGGATTTGATGCTAAAGCTTACATCACACTGGCATCTATTTATATTACAGAGTGTAGAATCACCGGAAATGCGGATTATTATAATCGTGCTGCAGTGGAAATGCTGGATAGGGTAATCAATAATCCAGACTCTGATGTAAATAGTAAACTGGAATCTTTTAGTCTGAAATCTGCAGTTTATCTTAATATGCACCAATTCGAAGCAGGTCGAAAAATGGCTCTTGAAGGATTGAAAATCAATCCCGGAAATGCGGGACTTTATGGTGCGCTCGTAGATGCCAATGTAGAACTCGGACACTACAAAGAAGCGGTAGAGTATTGTGACAAAATGCTTAGTATTCGTCCCGATCTACGTTCTTATTCGAGAGCGTCCTATCTCAGGCAGATCTATGGTGACAATCAGGAAGCAATTGATGCCATGAAGTTGGCACTGGAAGCAGGAGTTCCCGGTAACGAAAATACAGAGTGGACGAGGATACATCTGGCGGACTTATATTTATATATCGGAAAGATCAAAGAAGCAACGGCCTTATATCAGCAGTCGCTTTCATTTCGTCCTGACTATCCACATGCTGAAATGGGGCTGGCTAAAGTAGAAAAATTACAAAAAAACTATCCGGCCGCTATTGAACATACCAGAAAGGCTATCTCATTGATGAGTGAGGCATCATTTGTGTCATTTCTTGGTGAATTATATGAATTAAATGGTGAAAAGGATAAGGCTGATAAAATTTATTCTGATGTAATTAGATTATTAAATGAGGCTGCCAATAAGCCTGTCGTTGATCAGCTTAGTCACAATGCCGGAAGGGAATTTGCATTTGCATATATGAATGCAAAGAATTACGATAAGGCTCTTGAGTATGCGAAGAAGGATTATGAGATACGTCCTGAAAATATAGATGCGAATGATCTGCTTGCATGGGTATATTACCTCAAGGGTGATTATAAAAATGCGTTAATTCATTCGGACAAGGTGTTTATTACCAATGTTAAGAGCGCAGATTTATATTATAAGGCTAGTCTGATAAATACTAAAGCAGGAAATGCCGCAAAGGCTGACCAGCTTATGAAAGAAGCAATGGCCATTTCAACCTATATCGACCCGCAACTTACGTTGCGATAATCTGAAATTTTATTTTTTGATATTTTACACTTATTTTGAGGGGCTGTGCATTCAGCTCCTCTTTTTTTTGGAATAATTAAATCCATTTTTCCCATTGAATCGTAGATAGATTATAAGTGTAAAATTGATATGTTGAAGAGGAGTATACTAGGATTGCTATTTTTTGTCATCACCTTGACAGCCCAGGCACATACTATTGATTATGTGCTGGATGAAACCACAAATTCATTCTTTTTCTATATTTGGCAAGGAATACGCCACATTATTCCCCTGGGATTGGATCACATTCTATTTATATTCTGTATATTCTTCCTGAGCACCTCTACTAAAAAAGTTATCCTCCAAGCATCTATGTTTACCCTGGCACATAGCATTACTCTTGGATTAGTCATGTTTGATGTTATCCACCCACCTACCCATTGGGTCGAAGCATTGATCGCAATGTCGATCGTCTTTCTCGCCGCTGAGAATCTCTTTATTGATGTAGTAAAACCCAGTAGGATTATTTTAATTTTCTTATTTGGATTGGTACACGGGATGGGATTCGCTAGCGCACTGACTGCTCTTGATCTTCCTAAATCAGACTTCGTGAAGGCGTTAGTCGGATTTAATATGGGTGTAGAAATAGCTCAATTATCAATTATATTATTATTAACCTTAATTATAAGGCTTTTTAAAACTCATCCTGCAGTTTATCGCCGTAGAGTAGTGATGCCTATGTCAATCTTAATTATCATCATTGCTTCGTACTGGACCATTGAACGTATCTTTTTCTAAATTGGACAACTATTTTATAAATAATTTATCATGAAATTAAAATTACTTGCTCTATTACTTTTTTGCAGCACGTTTGGTGCATTTGCGCAAAATACTTATCGTGGAATTTATCTCAAAAACAGCGAGACAAAAAAGCCGGTACTCGATGTAGTTGTGCTGTCGGGTGATGGTCAGAATGTAATGGATATTGATCCATCCGGATTTGTCAGGCTAGACAATATGAAGGTAAGGCCTAATTCAGTTATTATCACCGGAATAGGGTTTGAAGGTATGACTATCGATCTGTCAAATCTAAAATATGAATCAGGAATGGCCACTGTCTATCTAAATCAAAAAATAACCAGTCTGGCCGAAGTGGAAATTAATGCTTCTGCCCAATCCGGAATATTTAAGACGATCTCTGATCTTGATATCCATCTAAGACCCATAGTAAATAGTCAAGAAGTGCTCAGGATGGTTCCCGGCTTATTTATTGGTCAACATGCAGGAGGAGGCAAGGCCGAACAGATCTTCTTAAGAGGTTTTGATATTGATCACGGCACGGATATACAGGTCAGTGTTGATGGGATGCCGGTCAATATGGTAAGCCACGCCCATGGACAGGGCTACGCTGATCTACACTTTGTAATACCTGAGCTTATAGAAAAAGTAAATTTCAACAAAGGACCCTATTTTGCCGAACATGGCAATCTGGCTACAGCCGGGTATGTTGAATTCAAGACAAAAAATTTCCTGGATAATAATTTTATAAAAGTGGAAGCTGGACAATTCAATACCTTCAGGGGTATCTTGGGAGCCAACCTTATAGATCCGGCCAATTCTGATCAAACGCTATTTGTAGCAGGGGAAGGATCTTATACCCGGGGATTTTTCGATAGTCCGCAAGATTTTAAAAGATTCAATGGAATGGCCAAATACCGGACTAAATTAAACGAAAATAACTACCTCTCACTGACAGGAACCGGCTTTAGTTCTTCCTGGGATGCTAGTGGTCAAATCCCGGACCGTGCAGTAGAGTCTGGTGAGATAGGTTTCTATGGAGCTATAGATAATAAAGAAGGTGGTGCTACTAGTAGGTACAATGCAAACCTGGAGCTATCAACAAGATTGGGGAATGGAGCGTCCTTGACCAATCAGGTATATTATATTAAATATGATTTTGAATTGTATTCCAATTTTACATTTTTCAAAAATGATTCCTTAAATGGGGATCAAATAAAGCAAAAAGAATCCCGAAATATCGTAGGGTTAAACAGCAAGTACCTTCACGATTATGCTTTGGGAAATGTAAGTGCAACCTCCTCTATCGGAGTACAGGTACGCGCGGATATGGTGGATAATATAGAGCTTTCTCATACTAAGGAGCGAACAGAACTGATCGATCCCATAAAGAAAGGAGATATTGTAGAAGTCAATCCTGCCGTCTGGACTGGTCAAACATTTAAATTAAAAGGTGGACTTGACATAACCTTAGGGGCTAGAGTAGATTATTTTACAAATAAATATGTCGATCACTTACAAAATGATCTCAGCTTAAATGCAAGCTCAGTTATCGTCAGTCCTAAATTAAATTTTAATTATAAAGTAAGCGATAAATGGCAATTGTATCTCTATAGTGGAAAGGGATTTCACAGCAATGATACCCGCGTATCGGTATTGCAGGATGGCAAGGATGTAGTCACTCCTGCTTGGGGCAGTGATTTGGGTACCTTGGTAAAACTGGGTGATAAACTGGTAGTTCAGACCGCAGTCTGGTATCTATATCTAAAGCAAGAATTTGTCTATGTGGGAGATGAAGGTGTAGTAGAACCTAGTGGTGAGACGCAGCGATATGGATATGACCTTTCGCTGAGATATGAGCCTTTTAAAAACTTATATATAGATGCTGATATGAACCTCACCAAACCAAGAGCATTGGGCGAGCCTGAAGGAGAAAATTATCTGCCGCTTGCGCCAACCTTCACCAGTACTGGCGGAATTTCTTATAAAACTCAATTTGGCTGGAATGGAAGTCTGAGATACCGATATATGGGCGATCGCCCTGCCAATGAAGACAATTCAGTGGAGGCAAAGGGCTATTTTATTACTGATGCATCTGTAAACTATACCGCCAAGCGATGGGAAGTGGGTGTAGCTATACAGAATTTGTTCAACACCAAGTGGAAAGAAACCCAATTTGATACCGAAAGCCGATTACAGGATGAACCTGCACCAGTCTCTGAAATCCACTTTACACCCGGTACACCCTTCTTCGCCCGATTGAATGCGACGTTGTTTTTTTGATTAGTTACCCTTTCAATATTATGTGCCATCGGTGAAAACCGATGGCATTTTTATTTATAGCCAAGTATAACAGACCTATCCTAGCCTTCAAAAAGCTATTTTTATATAATCGAAATAGCAGAAAGATATCGGTAATGAATGAATTTATGATGCTGAATTTTTTGAAAATTATTTGCATATTGTTATGTGAAATGAAATTTTTGGTATGAAGATCCGATTTACACTTCTAAGTGTATTTATTATTTTAAATACGTGTTTATCTGCACAGACTTCTTTTGTGTTTGAAACCTTTATCGATCCCTCGGGCGCTGAACTAATGTATAGATTGCTTAAACCAGCACATTCGAAGAAATCCAAGAAATATCCCTTAGTCATATTTCTACATGGTGCAGGTGAGAGAGGCGACGACAATTTAGAACAGCTCACACACGGAGCTGCCTTATTTGAGGACAAGAGGAACAGAAGAAAGTTTCCTGCCTATGTCCTATTTCCTCAATGTCCCGCCGAAGCTTACTGGGCTACTAGAAATGCAAAAATTGAAAACAAAAGTTTTAAGTTTGGGTTCGACTACTCATTGCCTCCCGGGCTACCCTTACAGCAAGTTTTTGACCTCATCGAATTATATAAGATTCTGCCCAGTGTAGACAGCAACCGGATTTATATCATGGGCCTAAGTATGGGCGGAATGGGTACCCTTGAAGCCATCAGCCGACACCCTGAGCTATTTGCAGCGGCAATACCTATCTGTGGTGGTGGTGACTTAAGTTATGTAAAGAATTTTGCGTCTGTCGTTCCTGTTTGGATATTCCATGGTGCGAAGGATGACGTAGTGTCACCTGAGTATTCGAGGAATATGGTCAGACAAATTGTAAGTGAAGGTGGATCTCCCAGATATACCGAATACCCTGAGGCCAACCACAATTCCTGGGATGCTGCGTTTAGGACACCAGATTTATTGAATTGGCTGTTTAATCAAAAAAAGAACGCTTCACTTAAATAATTTATACATTTGCAAGTAGGCGTGAAGATTTATCGTCTACCAAAACACCTCAATGAGTTCATTTGATGACCATGCCATATTAATCAACGCCTTGATAGCCAGGCAGGATGATGCGTATGAGTACCTGTATGACAGGTATTCAGCGGCTCTATATGGTATTGTACTTAAGATAGTAACAGACACAGAGGAGGCTGGCGATGTCCTTCAGGATGCTTTTATCAATATTAGCCAGAAGATAAATACCTATGATGCAGCTAAGGGAACTCTATTCACTTGGATGCTAAATATTTCCCGAAATAAAGCGCTGGATGCCTTAAGGAAAAAAGAGCGGAAATATCAAATCCAAATGGATGATCAAACCGTAAATACACTAGAAATAAAAGGAGCTACAAATACTAATTATCAGATAGACAGTATAGGGTTGCAAGATATTTTGAATAATTTGAGACCTGATCTGAAAGAGTTAATAGAATTGTATTATTTTAGTGGGTTAACACAACAAGAAATTACAGATCTGAAGGGAATGCCACTGGGTACTGTTAAGACCAATATTCGAACCGCAATGCAATCATTAAGAAAAATATTTGATATTAATTAAAAATGAACTTTCAGGAATACATAAACTCCGGAATTATTGAGCGTTACGCGCTTGATAATGTCTCTCCACAAGAAAGACAAGAGATAGAATGTATGAGCCACATCTATCCTGAGATCAAACATGAGCTAATGATACAGCAGAAAATAATTGAACAGCTAGTAATGACTTATCAGGTAGCACCACCTGTAGAGCTTAAATCTAAGATTTTGGTTGCAGTTAAGAATAATTTGCCGGAATTATCTCAAGATATTACACAAGGCAATGGTGATTCAATTGTCGAAACGACAAAGACAAATGTAATTAAAATGACATCACCTGCTCCCACTCAGGGATTCTATAAATATCTCGCGGCGGCTTCGATCGCTTTTTGTATTGGCTTGGGTGGAATGTATCTGAAGAATAATTATGAATACAAAGAGCAGCTGAGTGCCTTGAACATCTCTAATTCTGGTCTTGAGGAGCAAATGAATTCAATATCTCAGAAATTAGCCATCATTGAGAATCCAAACTTTCAGAAAATAACGCTTCCCGGCATAAAAGATAAAAGTCCTGAATCTGTTGCAACCGTTTATTGGAATAAAGGTGAATCCACAGTTTACCTCACTCCGAATAGTCTTCCCAAGCCATCCAGTGGCAAGCAGTTTCAGCTATGGGCGATCAAAGATGGTGCACCTGTAGATATAGGCATGCTGCCCAATAATTTTGACAGTACCAGTCTCATCAAGATGACAAACATTGACGATGCTCAGGCTTTCGCTATTACTATGGAAAAAGAAGGTGGCGTTCCTAGTCCGACAATGTCAGAAATGTACGTCATGGCTGCGCTTTAATTTTTTTATTTCTCCACACATTCTATCTTTAAAGATCCGATTCTATGCTCTATAGATTGGTATACTATCTATAATGTTAGTGAGTTATTATATTTGAAAGTTAAGGCCAATATTAAACTCTCTACTATGGAAAACTCTATACTTATTTAAGATATAGGATTGAGAAAATGTGATAGTTTGAAATCTTTAAATAAATACAATAAATTAGATATAAAGAAAGGGTCACTGCATTAAAAGCAATGACCCTTTCTTTATTATTTGATTCCTAAGATTTATTGTAACAGGAATCGCACCATCAAACCGCCCTGCTGACTGATAGTCTTATATTGTAGAGAGGTCTTTGGTTTGGATAGGTTGTAGTCATAAAATAGTCGTAGTGTAATATTCTTGTTGTATTCGTACTCTATATTCGGAGCCAGACGCACCGTCTCTACACCTCGAGACACTCTCGTATTGTCCTGATCCAGAAAATGGCTCACGGATACATCATCTCTGAGACTGATGTCAAACTTGAAGGTCAGATCATTCTGTGACAATTTCTTTGTCTGTGGACCTTGATTCTGAGAGGTTTTATTTGGATCCTGTTTAGATTTCTTCTTTTTATTCTTCTTGTTTGTCTTAAATTCCTTCATGAAAGGCAATTTGACATTATGCATTTGATATCCTGCGCCGATGGTGATGTCACTGGTACGAGTCTCATTGACCTGGTTATCTATGAAAGAAAGTGTCAGATTTCGGATCTTCTTATAATCCACATTAAATGTAATGTCATTTTTGGTCTTTACATCTATTCTCAAAAGTGGAGATAATCCCTCCGTAATCGACAGTGCAGGTATCTCGAATCTACTGTAATAATTTGAGGTAATCGGATTAAATGTCTCCGGTACATCTGCGTTGAAATTGGGAGAAGTATTAAAATTATTTACCGTCATGATCGACTTGTAAGCATGCGTCAAGTTGAACGAGGTAAAATATTTCTTTACAAAATCAAGCTTAGTCAGTCCATTATAAGCGACAGACCAATTGATGCGCGGTATGGTATTGAACAGGTCCAGCTTCTGAGTCTTTGGATCTTCTTTAGTATAAGCAGCCATGAAGGCAGGTACTAATACTTGCTGTTGGATGCGTCCAAAGCCTTCAGCATAACCGGGATCGGTAGCATGTACTCCTGTACCGAGGCGACTTGAGATCACTTCACGGTTAGCTTCGAATCGCTTGAAGACCTGATTCATATCCTGAAACATGGTACCCAGGGTGAAATAAGTGATGGTATAGCTGCCTACTTCACGTGGAGTCATATGTCTGAAATCACCACCTTGATCTTTCACTTTGAATAGTTCAGTATGTGTCTCTGAGTACGTCTTATTAGCGTTGAGGTCTATTTTAAAGTCATTGAATGGTTCTAGATTTAGTCTTCCTTCGAGAGTTTGATTTCTGCCTAATGTCACCAATTGATTTTGGAATATGTTGTCGGTGATCCATCTATTGTCTGGCTGTATAGCTCGATCAAACCATTTATTGTCAGGCTGCCAACCCGCGATGAATCCAACTCCCGGGGCAGTGAATTTATCCATACCAAATGATGTAGAGGTCGGAGAATAACCGGGCACGACTGAATTGAAGTTTTCAGTATATGTCAGACGTCCACGGCGGATGCTGAGTAGTGGCCGGATCAGGATGCGCTCTGCGAGACTAGGTATGCGTGCCTCACGATCTGCCTTTCGCTTTTCTTTTTGCTTTTGTTTTTTCTCTTCAGCCGCGGTCAGAGGCTTATCATCTTCGTCTTTCTTCTTTGATGGATCTACCGCAGGCGCAGTTTTGACCGGTTTATTTCCAGCTTTGGGCTTGCCTTTGGCTGCCGGACGCTGGATTTTCTTCAGATAGCCCCACTTATCATATAAACGATCGAAATTAAAATCACCGTTGAGCTGACGCGTCTGTGTATTCTGGATGACATTGCCCAGTGTATCCACATTGAGCGCAGCTGCACTCCAAGTATATGTACCGCCGTAAAGTGCCCGCAGATTGATCCATTCCAAGAAGGGAAAATTCTTCATTGGTACATTAAAATTCACATTGAAGCTGTGGCGATAATTCTTATTCCTTCCAAAGTCTTTGATACCATCCCATATCTTAGCATTGTTGCGAGATTCGGTATAAGTCGGGTCAGGCAAACTGGTGATCAGGTCACGATCCGATAGTTCGTCGATGACTGAGGTATTGGTCGCATTGAAGTCTAGCTTTAGTGACCGTGTAATATCCCAGTTGACAAGATAGTTTCTGTCCCAAAGAAAATTGCGCGTGCGCCAGGTACTCTGTAGCGGATCACTAAATCTATATAATTTCTTGGATGAATACCGATTGAGCTGGGTATTAAATCCAAAGCTATTTGGTATCAAGTTGAAATTGAGGTCAGTTATAAACTTTAGGTATTTATCCTTCTTAATTACTTTCGAGAAAGGGCTGAAATACAATGGTTGCATACTATAATTGTAGTCCAGACCGCCTTTTTGCTGTTCCACTTCATCCTTGGCGATGATTGGATCTGTCTTATTGGTACTCGTATGTCCGTATGAGACACTGAAATTTTCGATGTCCCAAGGCTTAGGCTTCTTGGCACTGTTGGTCCGCTCTTTTCGCACATTATTGAAGGAATAGCTGGTGATATTTTCATATTCGACAGCCTGCTCCCGTAGTGAATCTCTCACTACAAGATCACTTGTCTGGAGTTTATCCCGCAGTTTGATATCCAGATCGTATGGATCATATTCAGGTGTATTTACATTGGTGGTGTACTGGAAGTAGAATGGCACCTTGATTCCGGTCTTGCCGGGGATGAATTTACCCAATTCAAGATTGGTGGATATATCGTACTGATAATTGGAGAAGATCGCGCGCTCCTGTACACGCTGATCGAGTCCACCCCAACCGATGGAGTGATAACCACCCGCTACTGTAAGTGTACCTAAATCGGCCATCTGGAAGTCTGCGCGGGCAATGCCGGCGACTCCGCCACGCTCGTCCAGTCCGGTCATGCGCAGCTCATTGATCCATACTTCACCGCATCGAGGAACACCACCCTCCTGTTCAGACTTATTATAAAGCCCGATCATTATGCCCTTGACATAACCCAAATTGGGATTACCCTTGACACCCACAATGTTATTAGGTCGATCGGGGTCATTGATGGAATAGAAACGATTGACGGAAACATTGGCATTATTTCGTTCTGTCTTGATACGGGTCAACAGAGCAAGGGCAATATCAAATTTATTTTGCTCCAGCCACACCTCATCACTGTATTTAAATGCATCCGTCTTAAATGCATCCAGCTTGTCGAAATCCGACATCTTCAGCGGAATCTGATATTCATAGTAATTATCTGTAAAGTCACTTCCTATCCGCATAAATATGGTGATGTCACCCTCCGGAATAGTTTGCTCTCTGGTCTGAGGTGCAGCATGGACGAACATCTTAAGTCGCTTATAACGTCGCATGTCGAAGGTCGTATTCTTATAAATCCCGAGTCTACCACCTGCCTTGAAGTTGCAGTATGAAATATTGAGTGATTGCTCATTTTGAAAAGTCTCCTGATAAGCACCCACTGAACGCTCCAAAGTAAGGCCACGTGGTAATACATAATTAACTGGTATCTTCGCTGAGTTATCCTCGTAATTTACAGCGTTTAGGTCAAACAGGTCGGGTTGAGGTGTCGGTGTGGGGCCGGGGAAGATATCATTACTTGATACACCGCGGGTTGATTTGCGCCATTGATTGCGAACCAGGTCCAGTCGAGCAAAGCGCATGATAGTGGTCTCACTAAAGTCAGTCACGTACATCCTCATGAATCTTATTGAGCGGAAGTCACTGATGTTTCCTACTGTTTGGGAAGGATTGTGAATAGGAATTTTAAAACGGTACCAAACATCCTTGCCATTATTGCTCTTGATTACATCTGTGATATACTGATTGAGCTTGATGCCATTGTCTCCATCCCATTCAAATGGAATCTCGTATTGGTAATAAGCTTCCGACTCATTCAGCGAGTTATCTTTATTGATATCCTCTACATCAGGATAATTTGAACTGGCAGTCTGGTAAGTAGAGTTGCCACTTGTGGGCTTAGAGTTGCCTTCCTGGTTATTGTACTTTGAATATTTTTCGATGATGGGATCAGATTCCGGATAATCTCTGAAATGTTTGAAATCGTCATTCGAAGGGTCATCGTTAATTTCCTGCTTGGCGGTTGCTGACAGTGTTGAACTATTGATGGCCGTCAGATAATCTTTGAATTGCTCGCGCTCGCCGTTATTATCAAGCCCATCTAGACCTACATCCTGAGCGGCTCTTTTGTCCAAATCATTGTCAAATGCAGTGATGAACTGGTTGACTGAAGGGATACGTCCCCACACTGAGCTAAATGTTTTTTGATTGTCATCTTTAGGTCCGGGTAACCCATTTTCAAAGAAGTTGCGTGAGTCTTTAAGTACGTCTTCTGATACATTTCCGAGATTGATGTATAGCTTACCATCAGAAGTATTTTTTATACCCCCCGGCCTATCGAGGAAGGGGCTTAGTACATAAAACTCGATAAACTCATAGTTCTGAGCTTCGAAGTCAGTATTAGTGATGGCGCGCTGGATTCCTGCCCATCTGGTTTTTGGATTTTTAAGTGTTCCGTTCTGTTCCAATCCTGCAGAATAAGCTGAGCCCTGTGGAAGTTCATAGTTATAATTTCCCCTCAGTGAGGGTTGATATACCAGATCAAATGAATACAAGCCACTATTATACCCAGTGATATTATTCTTGGTAGGGAATACTTCTCTTAGATCCACAAAGCGAGCGTAAGGATCATCTTTGTCGATATCATTAAGTGCATTGACCTCAGCCCTATACCAGTTTAACTTCGCACGGTTATACCCATAAGCCAGGTCATTTGTAAGCATAGATTCGGGAAAGCGGGGGTTGTTATTTTCAGCATCATTCTGTGGAACGCTGGCTATCACCCAGTCGATAGTAGGCGTACGCAAGTCAAAGCTCGAGGTACTACCTTCGAAATCATCGACATAGACTGTACCGCCCTCATCAGACAGGTTATTGATAAACTTTGAATGGCCTGGTTGAAGATAAGCAACCTCAGCAGATAAGTTTACCCGTGAAGGTTCTTTAGTCTGTATGAGTGGCAATTTATCTACCCAGCGTGTGAGCCATTCGGCCTCCTTAGTGAAATTAAGGTCAGCGCCATATATTTTGTTATTCAGCGGATCATCGCCAAAGTTTACTTTTTGGGTAAAGGGACGCTCAGAGAGACGCATGAAGGTAGCACCGAGGTTGATATCTTTATTTAGTGCATAGTCTGCGCGCAGACCCATCATGTTTTTTTGCTGAAAGCTGAAGAGCGCATTGTCTTCGAAGGAAACATTGACAGGAGTACCTGAACCGAGATAGGCTTTATTGATGATATTGACTTTTCCGGCTCCGTAATCAATGGTATAGTCTACATCTTCGGTCAGTACAGTTCCACCTGCTGTCACCTTGACAGAGCCACGGGGTACATTGAAGGCCCCCAGAGAGATCTCTGAAGAAACTGATGATTTGTATGATCCTTTCAGGGTGAAACGATTGAATTCGGGATATTCCCGAGCCCGGGTGATGGTGGTGCGGTACAGTTGTGGGTAGGTATATTTAGTCGCCAGGTTATCATTGCCGATTTTCTTGGCTAGTTCGGAACCAAACGGTTCCAATACCGGAAACATTATTCTACCGGTGCGGCTATTGATAGTGACTCCTTCTACAAAGTCAAAAACGCCATCCGGCTGTGGATCTCCGGTGGTATTGAGATTGTCCAGATTGAATACTCTCAGCAATGGGACACCCTTCAGATCTGTATCAGGAAGAAAACGCTTTTGACCAAATCCCGGATCTTCATACATAATATCTAGTCTGAAATCAAGCGGATTGACCTGATAAGCTCCGATGGAATAAATATTTTTCATCATTAGATCCCAGAGCGGTACTTCAGTGTTTTGAGTAGTTGCCTTGAGCAACTTGACAAATAGCGCATTGGGATTATTTGGATTGACGGGTACCTCGTAGGAAAACTCACCCACCTGATAGATCTTATCATTATATCGGTAGCGAAAAGCAACACCCACTACCTGATCCGAGCGAATGGAAGTATTGATGGAGATAAAACCGAGCTCAGGATGGAAGGTATAATCTACATTGGGTCTTAGTTTCCTGGCCCGGACTTTTTCAAAGTCCTTAGTCTGGACCATGTTATACGGCGAGGTGGTCAGCGTACTGACTGTTTTATTGAGTGGGCGGGTATTTGCTGAGTCTTTAATTGCTACCTGCTGATATATTTTATTGGCATCATTGTTAGGCAGTTCGAAGCGCCCGGTATAGTCGGGATGAGTGATGACATTGGTATCATTGAGCAGGGGATTGTACGTAGTCAGGTTTTTGTGCTCTCCCAGATCCGTAAAAGCTACGATATCACGAACATCCTCTGTCTCCTGGCGATCATTTGTCACCCATACTTCGATATCAGTAATCGAGAAGAAGGTACTTATCTGAGGTAAATGTTTTAACGCCTTATCAAAGTTGTCCCTGTTATAATGGGTCAGCAAGAAGTGTCGGTTCTCATCATACTGGTCGATGGGCACGCTAAATTGCTGCAGTTGGCTGCCACCTTGCACCTGCAGGCTTTTGCGCTCTGATTTTTGTTGTGAGACCAGACCGGTCAGTTTTAATTTTCCAAATTGCATATCGGCACGGATACCGAATAGAGATAAACTTCCCTGGATGAGTGAGCTTTTCAGAGGCAAGCTTACATTACCTGCTTCTATCTTTTTCAAAATTTCATCTTCGCCAAATTTCTCACCTTCATATTGAATCTTGATTACCTGATCAAAGTCAAACTGGGACTGTGTGTTGTAATTTGCATTGATCTTCAGTCTTTCACCGACTTTCCCGGCAATACTCAGGTCGATATTGGGTTGAAACAGAAACCTTGTATATTTCCGTTGACGCTCTGTGGCGGTGGGATTATCTGTAAAATTTGACGCAAACCCCAGACTGACATCCACACTTCCTGCGGGTTTGATATCTACATTAGAGCCCCCAAATAGTCGATCGATGATAGAATTGCTTGTGGTATAGCCATTGAGCGGGTCTGTAGCTCTGCCTGAGCCTCCACTGGTAGAGATACCTGCTAATTTATCAAAATACTCTTTTTGCTGCTGTTGTAACTTATATTCCTGATATTCTTGGAAAGTCATGCCTGTAGGCGCTGTAAGATAGTCACTACCTAGGCGGGTATTGTCGTAATAATTACCGGTGACCGGGTCATACTCAAAGGAACGGTTGATATCCTCCGGCATTTTCAGTTGAATCGGATTGGTTGTATCTCGTGGATAGATTAGTTTCTGTTTTCTTACAGGTATAGTATCCATACCGGAAGCAGGCACTTGCTCCACTGCAGTGCTCTCCAGATGACCATTGTCAAGCTGCTTACTTTTCCAAAAGAGGTTTCCGGCGGTAAGGGTGTAGAGACATATTATAAATAGGACTATCGGGCTGAATACGCTATTCTTTTCAATCATAAAGGTATATCAAGCTGCAAATTTATACAGATTGTCGTTTTGAATGTGGATTAAATTGGTTGCTGCACGTATAACTTTGAATTACAAATCGTTATATATCATAAAAATTATTTATTTGAGCGAATTTTACTCCAGCCTTGTATATATTTTAATTATAGGGGCTATAAACTTTGAGTAAAACGAAAAAGTATTGCTTTTCTTTTGTGATTTTGGACTTTAACATTTCCACTTCGGATTTTCTCTAAGCTGATAGCAATTTCAGGCCTGCTTTGATCCATTCTTCCAGGCTGAGATCATCACCATTCCGGGCTATCTGGTTCATCGCTTTTTCGATTTGATTTTTATTAAAGCCAAGTGAGATCAACGCGAAGGTCGCTTCATCACGTAGAGAGCTGATCGGTGTTGATAGTGCGTCCGTCGTATCACCCTCGGCAGTCTTGATGAGCTTATCCTTCAGATCGATGATGATGCGCTTTGCTGTCTTAGGTCCTACGCCTTTTACTTTGCCGAAGGCAGCTTCCTGCTCATGGATGATGGCTTTACGTACATCCGCAGGGACCATAGACGATAGAATGATGCGGGCTATGCCTGCACCGACCCCATTGACTGAGATGAGATGTACGAAAAGGATTTTTTCCTCTTCAGTAGCAAATCCAAACAGAGTATGCGAATCTTCCTTGATCTGCAGATGAGTCAGCAGTTTGATCGTACCAGTTCGACCTTCAATGGCAGAGTAAGTATTGAGACTAATATTTATCTGATAGCCTACACCTGCTACATCCAATATGATTTGCGTGGGTGAAAGCTCGGAAATGGTACCTTGCAGGTATGAAATCATGATTGATTTTTACTTTCGGGCACAAAGATATATTATAAAAGCCTAATATAAGGATTAATGGCCTGTGATGTTGAAGTATCACTATTTTTTTCATTTTTAGCAACGATACTGATTCTGAGATTTCTCCCGCGCTTAGAGCTTGGTCATAAGGACCGGTTTACATTAAAAAGACGAACAGTTGAATTTGCCCCAGGGCAAGTCAAATTTACCGCTCCCCTTCTCCAATGAATCAATTGTCCTTTATATTCTTTAACTTCACTCTGTATTAACTTTTTTAAAATCACGACAGATGGACAGCACTAAAATCTTCAATAAACTAAAATCTTTTTTAGAACCTTTTGAAAGCAGTCTTACTTTGCTCCACAATAATAGTGATCACTATTATTTGAACACGCCCACGACAGAGAACAATAAGAAACCGGAATTTTTTGGTGCAGCACAAATAAAAAAATCTTACGTGGCTTATCACTTAATGCCGATTTATTATTATCCTGAACTGTTGGACAATATAAGTCAAGAATTAAAGAACAAAATGCAAGGCAAATCTTGTTTCAATTTCAAAAATATTGAAGACCCACTTTTTTCAGAGTTGAATTCATTGACAATAAGTTGTTTTGAAAAATATCAGTCATTAAATAAGGTTTAAGAAAACTTGAAACTATATTCTCGAAGGGAAAAACCGCCAGCAGATAATAAGGGATAGTTTTAGGAGATATGATGTGCAAAAATCAACAGTAGTAATTTAATTGAATATAATTAGCCAGTTCGCCTTTTGTTCATAGCTTGTCCGACTGGACTCACATCCCCATAAAAGTTATTCTACAGCATATGTTTAAAACCCCCATTTTTTAAAAGACATATAACCTAATGTTTGACCTTTTGATTCTAACAAAACGTGATGAGGAAGTAGCTGCGGGACATACTATAAAGGCTCACATCCCTTTCCATGAAAATTGTAATTATCTAAAACAGAACAGGGAATGCGGATTACTGTACTTTATCTCCACGCAACTGCCTGAATCTGATGCGGGCGTCAAAGGCCAGGATGCTTCCCGGATATTCAGTGAAGAGTTTTTCGTATAGTGGCTGAGCCTTTTCAGGTTGGAGCAGGGTTTCGTCATATAGCTTGGCTAGTTCGTACAGCGCATTGTCAGCTCGTATCTCATCTTTGTAGTCGGTAAATACCTTGGTATAAGCTGCGATAGCCTCGTCGAATTGTCTTTTCTTGACGTAGATATGGGCTTTGGCGTAGATGACGTCATCATCTAGTGCATGTTCAGGAAACTGCTTGGTCAATGTATCTAGTTTTTGGAGAGCAAGTTCAAACTGATTGCGGTAGATGAGCAATTCAGCGGAAGCGTAAAGTTTCATCGCTACATCGGTAGAGTCGAGCCCCATATTGTCCATGATGAACACACTTCGGTCTATGGCATCATTTGAGATGGGTCTTGAAGTGGAATTTTTCAACACATCAAATTGAGTCTGAGCCCAGCTAAAGTCTCCTGCATAGTAGGATAACAGTGCGTTTCGATAGCGGGCTTCCTGGCCCAGTGGATCTTCTTTAAAGTCCTTATCCACCTGCGAGTAAAGTAGTGAAGCATCCCATCGCTCACCGGTCATCAGTAAGTAGTTTCCCAGATCCAACTTAATGGCGGCCATATCTCGTGGATTCACGCCGATGACTTCAACATAGTCGGTTAGAACCTTGATAGCGCCCTTCAGATCATTCTTGTATAAGACCAGATAGCTGGCATAGGTCTGCATCACCTTAGCTGTCTGGCCTGAGCGACCATATTCATTGAGAAATCCGGTAAATAAAGTATCCATCTCTTGTATCTCACCTGTAGTGAGATCACCTCTATCCAGCTTCCCTTTGATCAGTGCATTGAAATACTGGTCATAAGCAGTGTTGAAATAGGGGGAACTGCGGCCCAAATCGATGATGTATTTATAGGCTTCGGCAGCTACATTATACTGGCCTTCATTATAGGCAACCGCAGCTAGTTCGACAATGCGGCGGCCATTGTCATTATCATCGGTGGACCTCAATGCTTTCAGCTGTCGCAAGGCACTTTTGAAATCTTTTTTCTGTATAAATATCCAGGAGAGTAATTGGATCAACTGTGCATTGCCCGGGTCAGTACCCAACTTCTCATAGATAGCCTGCTGGAGATCGTCGTATTCAGTATCAGAGGTAAATGTGCGCTGCACCATACTGGTTATGTTCTGATACATCAGTGGGTCTGTCTTGAGCACATCCAGATAGTAGTAAAGCATCTTCTGACGGTTGCCCATGCGTCCGTAAAGATTTGCCAGATCCATAGAAAAAGATCCACTGCCGAGTAGTGTCTCCCCCTTTAACAATACGGCCAGCGCCATATCCATTTTATTTAGATTCTGAAGCAGTACAGAAGCGTCGATGATCTTGAATTTATCTGCCGGGAGTATATTGATGATTTTATTTAATTGTTCATCTGCTTTTTGTATCTCACCATTTTCCCTCAGCAGATCGGAATAATTGACGTATAGACGAGGATTATTTGGTGTTTCCTTTATTGCGTTTTCCAGCAGTTGACGGGCCTGTCCAGGTTCTCCCATGGACTTATAGCATAGGACGAGCCGTGATAGGTAATAATCTGTATTCTTGTTTTTAGCGTACAGATCTTTGAATATCACAGCTGCCTTGTCATATTCACCCTCATCAAAATATTGATTGGCCAGTTGGATGCTCTGACTGCTTAGTGTGCCTACATAGAGGAGACACATCATGAGGATAGTAGCCAGTCGCCGGTCTAAATGAATGGTATTAAATTTTCTTAAAATGTTCAAAATGGTTAGTCCAGTTTAAAGTTAAGCAATGCATCATAAATCATAGTTCCTTTTGCTTTTTCTATCATATCCTCCAAATATTTCTTCGCATTTGATTGTATCATTTGCTTTTGTGAATCCTTGAGTTGAGAGAGATCAGCTGTAGCTACATCATATAACGTTTTTGCTATAGAATATTTTCTCCACTGTGAGCCCGGATTATTCTGAGCCAGATCACCTAATTTGGCCACCCCTTCTGCCAAGCGGTCATTGTCTGAGATAAGCAACATTTCAGAATATTTGGAATACACCGAAAACGCATCAAACCCATCTACCTCACCGAGTGATTTCTCCAGAAGTGGATATGCCCTTGGATCTTTTGATTCGAGATAAATGTCCATCACTGCAGAAATGATAGCAGGATTTGGGTCATTTTCAAATGCAGCTGCTGCTTGAATCGCTTTTTGCTTATCTATTTTATACAATCCCACCAGAGAGGACTCAAATAGAGAACCGGCAACACCTTTTTTCAAATTGGCCTGGAAGATAGATTCATATTCCGGCTTGGGATCTTCAGCCAAAATAGAAAGCGCTGAAGCTCTTACAGCTATAGAGGAATGGTTAAGAGCCAATTCACGGACTGCTTTGGCATTCTCGCTATCTGTATTGATTTCTATTTGTGAGAGTGCCGACTGAACTATGATATCAGCAGGGTCTTTAAGGAAATTTCTCAGCACTTGATTTAGTTGCACTCCGGGATCAGTTTTCAATCCGGAAAGCACCTCCAGTTTATCTTTAATGGTGCGCGAGTGTGAAGCCTGATAGTAGAGCTCTTGTTTTGATTTTTCAAAGCGAACAGTAGCCAAAAGAGTATTGTGAGCATCAAAAATGATATTGGCTACTTCACCTGATGTAGGGATTTCAAAGGTCTGAGTTCTGCGAGATATGACTATCTGTTTTCTGTCTGGCTCAGTTCTGTCTTTGTAATAAATATCGACGATTACCGGGAGCCGGAAGATGTGTTGCTGGCCTGCACCTGACTGTGTCTGAGCCACGGTCAAAAATAACTTCCCGGCAGCCAGGCTATCGGTCAGAGTCAGTTCCGGCTGTCCGCTACCATAAAACCATTGGTTGAAGAACCAATTGAGGTCCTGTCCTGAAGTCTTCTCAAAGGCAAGACGCAGGTCATGGCCTTCGACACTCTGGAAAGCATGGGTATTGAGATAGTATCGAAGAGATTTGAAGAAAACAGTATCGCCGACATAATCACGAAGCATATGCAGCACCAGGCCACCTTTGTTGTAGCTGTGCGCATCAAACATATTTTCCTTGTCGCGGTAGGTGAAATCGATCAGATCGTGCATGCCTGAACGGGTCATTTGAAGATAGCCTTCCATTTCACTTTTTCGGTGTGCATCAGCATAGTCTCGGCCGTATTTATATTCATACCACAAGTATTCTGAGTAGTTGGCAAAGCCTTCATTCAGCGTTATGTTTGACCAACTTTCGGTGGTCACATAGTCGCCAAACCAGTGATGAAACATCTCGTGTGCTACTATCTGATCATTGTTATTCTCCAATAGTTCAGCTGCATGCTTTTGGATGAATTCACCAAACACAACTGCGGTGGTATTTTCCATGGCTCCGGAAACATAGTCACGGACTATGATTTGTGAAAATGAAGGCCAAGGATACTTAACGCCTAGTATGTTAGAAAAGAAAGTTAGCATTTCAGGCGTGTGATTGAAAATTAATTTTGCGTCTGCAGCGTATTCAGGCTCTACGTAATATTGCAAGGGGATGCCTTCCCACTTGTCTTTGACTACCGCATATTTACCCACTGCCATCATGAAAAGATAGGGTGCATGTGGTAATTTCATGATGTAGTGATCAGTACGGGTACCGTCGCTATTTTTCTTTGATCCCAGGAAAGACCCGTTGGAAAGTGTCTGATACTGATCTTCTACGGTGATATACATCTCTTGTGTCATTCGTTGGTTTGGCTTGTCGATAGTCGGAAACCACCTGCTATTGCTCTCGGTTTCTCCCTGTGTCCAGATTTGAGTCGGTTTGTCTTTAACTTTTCCATCGGCATTGATGAAATACAAACCTTTATTTGACTGGATAGCCATGCTACCGGAGGTCGGTTGCTCATCCGGCTTAGCGGTATAGTCTATACTTATTTTAATCGCTTTTCCGGCGGGATAGGGTTTGCCCAGGTCCAGTGTCAGTTGCTTGCCGTCATATTGGTAGGTAATATTATTTTTAGTGCCTGCCCATTCCACTTTATGGATATCAAAACCCATTGCATCGAGTGTAAAATATCGGCGAGACTCAGCAAATGGCGCAGCGGTAATCTCTGCTCTACCCATAAGATGCTTTTTTGCCATATCAAATCGAACATCCAGCATAGTATTGATGAGATCAAATTCGATAGGAGCACTGGCTCTATACACCGGTAGCGTATCCGGCTGCGCGATGGCCTGTTCACTTTCGTGATTAAAATTCTCTAACTCATCTTCAGCGACAGGGAGAGTTGAAATGGTATCGTCATAATAATCAAGATCAGCAAGAGCAGTATCTACGTTCACTTCTGGAGTGCTAACTTGACTCTTCATAGGAGTCTTACACTGATCAAATGACAGTATAAATAATATACTTAGGAGTGGTAACCATTTCTTCATGAGCTGGATATTGGTAATTAGGTTAGTTGTTATGAAATACAAAGGAAAGGAAAATAACGATGCGAGTAGCCGATTTGTTGGTCAGTAAATTGATAAACAATCAGTTCATCAGGTTAAATACCATCTGAAGCACAACCTTCTGTATTCCTGAATTTAATGTAGTGTGGATGTCAAAGATTTTATTTACCTGAAATTGTCAGATTATGTGCGCAACTTTTAATTCTGGATACAAAATGGAGGCCAAATGAGTAATTATATCATTGATTTCTGCGATAATTGCAATTATCGTTTATTTAAGCGATACTCTGCGTTATCTTTTATTTCTACGATATTCTTTTTTATCGTTACTATAAACGATATTTGTACCATGATCGCAATTATTAAAGGTGATATCATCGCATCCCGAAAGTTGAGAGACACCGAAAGGTGGTTAACTCCACTTAAAAACCTTCTGGCTAAGTGGGGCAGTACACCTCGGGACTGGGAGATGGTCTGGGGTGATTTTTTTCAATTGGAAATTGACGCCCCGGAAGAGGCACTGCGGAGGATCTTTGAAATAAAGGCGCTGATAAAGAGCATTAAACCTACCGATAGGCGGAGAAAAATTAGCCCTATAGACGTCAGAATGGCAATTGGTATCGGTGAGAAAACTTATTCAGGGCCAAGAATTTCAGAAAGTAACGGACCTGCCTTTATCTATGCCGGAGAGCAATTTGAAGCACTTAAGAGAGAGAATGTGAACATCAGCATAAAGAGTCCATGGGTAACCTTTGATGAGGAAATCAATTTATATTTAAAGTTAGCCGGCACCTTTATGGATAACTGGTCTGTCTCATCGGCAGAACTCATACAGATTGTACTCAACAATGAGCGTATCACCCAGGAAGAAATAGGCAGAAAACTGGGCATCAAACAAAACTCAGTAAGTGGTCGGTGGAATCGAGCCAATGTGGAAGAGATACGAGCTGTAGAAGAAATGTTTCGGAAAAAAATAAAAACGCACTTCGTATGATTGTATTGATCAAACTCCTCTTGGCACATTTTATAGGAGACTTTCTATT
>Ga0073900_10000216_pt1 | contig 44743 bp, 30 predicted proteins | sample KloWWTmetKNB5Kit_FD_66666 | JGI IMG/M metagenome (GOLD analysis project Ga0073900, IMG submission 66666) | Active sludge microbial communities from Klosterneuburg, Austria, studying microevolution and ecology of nitrifiers - Klosterneuburg... | ecosystem: Engineered > WWTP > Aerobic digester >...
GCCAGTGAATCAAATGATTTCTCATCGATCACTGCATTGACGAAGTTTCCGAAATCCTCAGTACTACCCATTGAGAATGATTCAATGTCCTTTTTCATTTGTTTTTTGACAGCTGACCATAGGCTCTTAGGTATGTATGCTCTGGAAGCTGCGCTACACTTCTGACCCTGATATTCGAATGAGCCCCGAGTCAGTGCCGTAGCTACTTCTACGGCATCAGCAGAGGGATGTACCATGACAAAATCTTTGCCACCGGTCTCACCCACTATACGTGGATAGCTCACATATTTGTCTATGTTACTAGCGATGTTCTTCCAGATGGTGTTGAAAGTACCTGTTCCTCCTGTGAAGTGTAGCCCGGCGAAATGCTTGTGACTAAATATGACCTCTCCCGCTTGCTGGCCGGAGACATACACCAGATTGATGACACCATCCGGCAAGCCGGCTTGCTGAAAAATTTCCATTATGACGCTTGCGCTGAATATTTGTGTTTCTGATGGCTTCCATACCACCACATTGCCCATCAGTGCAGGCGCAGAAGGAAGATTGCCTGCTATGGCGGTAAAATTGAACGGGGTCAGTGCAAAGACAAAGCCCTCTAATGGTCGCCATTCCAGTCTGTTCCAGATCCCCGGTCCTGATTCAGGCTGTACCTTATATATTTCGGTCATGTACTGAACATTGAACCTCAAGAAATCGATCAACTCACACGCACTATCGATCTCAGCCTGATAGGCATTTTTTGATTGGCCCAGCATAGTAGCTGCATTGAGCTTCATGCGATAGGGTCCGGCGATCAGCTCGGCTGCTTTCAGAAAGATACTGGCTCGTTGTTCCCAGGGCATTGCTGACCAGGCCTCCTTAGCTGCCAGTGCTGCCTTAATGGCATCTTTGACATTCTTTGCATTTCCTTTATGATAGGTGGCTAGTAAGTGTCCATGCTCATGTGGTGGTCTAAGCTCTACTTTATCCTTTGATTTGACCGGCTGGCCGTCGATGATCATGGGCAGATCGTGCACTTTGCTTTTCAGTTCAGCCAGTGCAGCTTTCAGAAGTTCCCGATCCAGACTTCCTGGCTCATAATTTCTTACCGGTTCATTGTGGGGTACTGGAGTTTTGTAGATAGCATTTGACATAGTCGTATTCCATTTTTTTTGTGATACAAAGGTAAGAAAAAGGCCGTGAGGAAACTGGCTCACACCTGAATATTATCTATTGTAACACTCGTCATCCCATATATTGTTTTATAAATTTAGGAAAGTAGGTCTTTGTGAAGTGCAGTTATTTAATACTAAATAAATTAAGTCCGACTGAGTAAGTGACTGTAATCCCGATTGAACCTATTTATTTATCTTCACCACTTAAATTAGAAGTTTTTGAAACCATCATTACCAAAAGGGACAAGGGATTATTTACCTGCTGAGATCAGGAAGCGTAATTACATTTTCGATATCATACGGGATGCGTTTCACCGCTTTGGGTACGAACCCATCGAGACTCCTGCCATGGAAAGTCTGCAGACACTTACCGGAAAGTATGGAGATGAAGGAGATAAATTGCTTTTTAAAATAATCAACAATGGTGATTTTCTATCCGATGTACCGGAAGATATTTACCTGGCGAGAGAGAGCAAAGACTTACTGCCTCTGATCGCCAAGCGTGGTCTGCGCTATGATCTGACGGTACCCTTTGCCCGATATCTGGTCATGAATAGGAATCAGCTTAAGCTGCCCTTCAAGCGCTCTGCTATCCAACCAGTATGGAGAGCTGACCGACCGCAGCGAGGCAGGTATCAGGAATTTTACCAGTGTGATGCAGATATCGCAGGCACTGCCTCACTCTACAGCGAATGTGAACTGATCCAACTATATGATAGCGTGTTTGCCGCTTTGAAGCTACCTGTACAGATTCGCCTGAATCATAGGAAATTATTGCAAGGAATCATCCAGCACTGCGGCATGGGTGAGCGCTTCAGCGAGGTAGCCGGTCTTATAGATAAGTTGGACAAGATGGGTTTTGAAAAGCTGGGAGCCGAGATGGGGGCACGCGGATTTGATCCGAAGGGTATTAAGAATTTGTTTCGCTTGATCCAGGATCCCACTCTGAGTGAGCTGAAGCAGGACTCTCTCAATGAGCTTGTAAAGACCGGTATTGAAGAACTGACTCTCATTCTCGACCTATCATCGAGAGTGGGCCTTCACAATTCTGTCGTTTTCGATCCTACCCTGGCGAGAGGATTGAGCTATTACACAGGTTGTATTCTCGAAGTAGTAGCAATAGATGCGAATATGGGTAGCATAGGCGGTGGTGGACGCTATGATGATCTGACGGGCTCTTTTGGCATGCCCGGCATTCCCGGGGTAGGTATTTCCTTTGGAGCGGAGCGCATTTATGACCTGATGGAAGAGAAGGGACTTTTTCCCGACCACTTACAGAGTGGAGGCAAACTCATCTTCCTAAGCCTGGATGCAGAATGTATGTCTTATACATTTGGGATATTAATGGATCTACGGAAGGGTGGGTTAGCCTGTGAGTTCTACCCCGAACCGGCCAAGATCAATAAGATGATGTCTTATGCCAATGACAGAGGATTTGACTACGTGGCACTAGTGGGTCTGGATGAAATGAACGCCTCTAAGGTCACTCTTAAGAACATGAAAACGGGTGAGCAAAAATCGGTCAATTCGACTGAAATCAAGGACAATCTTAACTTCTGAGAGACATATTAAGCATTTCACATATATGTTAATATTCTCTAATTTGGGGCTGTATGTGCACAACCTATTAGATTTCACAATACTTTTGCGCCATTGACATATATTTCTGATATACTCAGTAAGTATCATTTTTTAACCTAAAACGCATACAATGAAATTATTTTCGTTCATTGTAGGAACAGTTTTCTGTTTTTATACTTCAATTAATTTAGCTTCTGCACACACCACCCTAAACAATTCAACATCAATCAGCCCGATTGATGAAAATTCCACCGAATTCAACGAACAGACTATCAAACTGAGACTGCGCAAGCTCAACTCAGCAATTGATATCCGTTATACCGAAGAAGTTCGCAGCTATTTGATTTCATATATTAAGAGTTATAGGTCACAATCCGAGTTATTACTCGGCCGCTCGACCATTTATTTTCCTTATTTCGATCAGGCGATGCAAAAGGAGAAAGTCTCCAATGAATTCAAGATCGTATCCGTCATCGAGTCATCGCTCAATCCGAATGCAGTATCACATGCAGGGGCTGTTGGTTTCTTTCAGTTCATGCCCGGCACAGCCAAGGGCTTAGGTCTAGATTTCAATAGTGTGGTGGACGAGCGCAGAGATGCGACAAAGTCTGCTGAGGCAGCAGCCATATATCTGAAGGATCTATACAATATTTTTGATGATTGGACACTCGCACTGGCAGCTTACAACTGTGGGCCGCGTCGCATCCAGAATGCCATAGCAGCAGCAGGTGGAGTTAAAGACTTTTGGGCCATTCGCCAATATTTACCACGTGAGACCCGGAATTATATTCCCAAGTTTATAGCAATGAACTATGTGTTTACTTACTATAGTCAGCACATCCTTTCTCCCGCCTTTCCGGATCTGGATTTACAGATTACAGAAATGGTCAATTCAAGCGGAAATATCGACCTACGCCAACTGTCTGAAAAATTTGAAGTACCTTATGAAATAACCAAAGCACTTAATCCGGCTTATCGTCAAGGCTATATCCCGGCATCAAAAAGCACCATGTATGTAGTTCTGCCGGCTAGAGTCATGACTGAATTTAAAGAATTGATCCGCAGTAAAGCTAACCCTGGTCTGTTATCTGAGCAAATTTCATTGTCAGGTATCGGAAGTGAGGACAATGCGTCTGACTATAATGAATATAATTATAAGGTAAAGAAAGGCGAACTACTGGCAGATGTTGCTACCAGGTTTAAAGTTTCTGAATACGTACTGCGATTTTGGAACAATATGAGTAACGCAGCTATAAAGGAAGGGCAGATACTCAAGATATTTATGCACAATGCATTGGCTCGCATCTCGAAGGATGATATTCAGTTGGAGAAACTGCACACCTCATTCGCTCCTGTACAGACCATGATGGAAGATGCCAACATGATTAATATTAAAATGGAGAATTCTTCAGTTCAGGAAGAAATAGAATACATTCGCCATGAAGTGATTGCCGGTGAGACGATTCAGTCAATCATCGATGAGTACGGAGAGGATGCCAGAATTTACATTCTCAATCTAAACCATTTGACTATGGATAGCAGTCTGACTCCGGGAGCTTCAATCATCATTGGTGAAAAGATTCCTTTGATAAAAACCGCACATTTAGAACATCCCTAAGACCTTATATTATTTAGTTTTGAATTTTTACCGTAGGTAATCTGTCTTGTGTCAGATTAATGCCTTGTCTGTAATTCAGTAGGAAAAGGAATTATATTGATTTTAAATATGGGCTCGTTCCTACTTGTATTGAATCCAACAATTGAGTTGATCTTCCAATACGTCACCCACTCCAAAATATTTACTTTCCGGATGAGAAATGTACCAACCTGATACCGCAGCTGCCGGCATCATTGCATATGAATCAGTCAGTTCTATCCCGGTATTAGCGGTGACATTCATCAGATGAAACAATTTCTTTTTCTCACTGTGATCAGGACAAGCCGGGTAGCCCGGAGCGGGCCTAATTCCGGAGTATTTCTCTCGTATTAGTTCATCATTGCTTAGACGCTCATTTGCATCATAACCCCAGATTTCTTTCCGTACTTTCTGATGTAAGCACTCTGCAAAGGCCTCTGCAAGTCGGTCTGCTAGTGATTTGAGCATAATCCCGTTGTACACATCGTGCTCTTCATGGAATTTCATTAATTGTCTTTCTATGTGTAGTCCTGCAGTTACTGCAAATCCACCTATATAGTCCATCTTACCACTTTCTCTCGGTGCGATAAAATCTGAAAGAGAAATATTGGGCAAGCCTGCTGCTTTCTTATATTGTTGGCGCTGCATCACCAAAGTAGTGAGAACCGAAGAGCGATCTTCATCAGAATATATCTCTATCAGGTCATCATTGACTGAATTTGCAGGGAATAGTCCACAGATGCCATTTGCAACTAGCCAGGTGTTTTCATCTATGCGATCTAATAATTGTTGTGCCTCATTAAATACTTCGGTAGCGTGTACGCCCACGACTTTATCCGTTAGAATGTCAGGGTACTTTCCCGCTAACTCCCAAGCTTGAAAGAAAGGTGTCCAGTCAATATATTTCCGCAATTCACTTATCGGAAAATTTTCAAATACAGTTATACCCATTTTATTGGGTCTGGGGGGATGGTAATTATCCCAATTAATTGGCAATTTATTCTTTCGTGCTTCTTCATAGGGGAGCATTTGTTTACTCGATTTTCTGTTGGCTCTTTGTTCCCGAATCTTTGCGTATTCTTCTGTTGTATTTTCAATAAAGTTTTCAACTGATTTCTTGTCTTGTGACAATAGAGTACTGGCAATGGCTACACTTCTGGAGGCATCCAGTACATGTATGACACCATTGTCATATTCGGGTTCTATCTTTACCGCAGTGTGTGTCTTAGAGGTAGTTGCTCCACCTATCAGCAGAGGCATAGTCATGCCGGTCCTTTTCATCTCTTTGGCTACATGAACCATTTCGTCGAGAGAGGGAGTTATCAATCCACTCAGACCGATTAGATCGACATTATTAGCTCTCGCTTCCTGCAATATCTTATCAGCAGGAACCATTACTCCCAGATCAATGATATCAAAATTGTTGCAGCTCAATACCACACCAACTATATTCTTTCCTATATCGTGTACGTCTCCTTTCACAGTTGCAAGCAATACTTTCCCTTTTCCTGAGCCACCTGATTTTTGTTTCGACAGCGCGATATAGGGATTGAGATAGCTCACCGATTGCTTCATCACACGTGCACTTTTGACAACTTGTGGAAGAAACATTTTGCCCGCTCCGAAGAGATCACCTACTATATTCATGCCGTCCATGAGAGGACCTTCTATCACTTCGAGAGGGGTATCATATTTCAACCTTGCTTCCTCTGAGTCAGCGATTATAAACTCAGTAATACCTTTCACCAGAGAAAAGGCAAGTCGTTCTTCTACCGGCTTCTCTCTCCAGGCAAGATCCTTCTCGATGGTCTTAGATTTACCTTTGACCTGGTCAGCGTAGGTAGTCAGCGACTCTGTGGCATCCGCATCACGATTGAATATTACATCTTCTACCAGCTTGAGTAAATCTTTAGGTATGTCTTCATAAATTTCAATCATACCCGCATTGACGATGCCCATATCCATGCCCGCTTGTATAGCGTAATATAGAAAGACCGAGTGCATCGCTTCACGCACTTTATCATTTCCCCTGAATGAAAATGAAATATTACTTACTCCACCGCTTATCTTGGTCAGCGGCAGCGCCTTTTTTATTTGTCTGGTGGCTTCGATATAATTAATTGCATATTCGTTGTGCTCCTCGATACCGGTAGCTATTGCGAATATATTGGGGTCGAAGATGATATCCTGTGGCTTGAAGCCTACTTGTAGGGTTAATACCTCATACGCTCTGAGACAGATATTCACTTTTCGCTGAATGGTATCTGCCTGACCTTGCTCATCGAAAGCCATCACCACTGCAGCCGCACCGTATCTTCTCACCAGCTTAGCCTGGCGTATAAACTCTGCCTCACCTTCCTTCATAGAGATGGAATTGACGATACATTTACCTTGAACGCACTTCAATCCGGTCTCTATGACTGAGAATTTTGAAGAGTCTATCATTATGGGCAGTCGTGCGATATCCGGCTCAGACATCACCAGATTCAGAAAGGTGTTCATAGCCTGTTCGCTGTCGAGCAGACCTTCGTCCATATTGACGTCCAGCACTTGCGCACCAGCTTCGCATTGTTGAAGTGCTACCTCCAGTGCTTTATTATAGTCACCTGATTTGATCAGTTTTTCAAATTTCTTTGACCCGGTTACATTAGTTCGCTCACCTATATTGATAAAATTGAGCTCCGGTCGCATGATCAATGGCTCCAACCCACTGATCATTGTATATTGATTCTTGGGAGATATTTCTCTAGGCTTTAATTCACTCACCACCTCTGCCATTCTCGCGATGTGTTGTGGCGTGGTACCACAGCATCCGCCTACTATATTGACAAATCCATGCTCGGCAAAATCAAGCATAAACTCGCCCATCTCAGAGGCTGTCTGATCGTATTCACCCATCTCATTGGGTAAGCCGGCATTAGGGTAGGCTGAGATATAACACTCCGCTATATTCGAGAGTGATTCCAAGTGGGGTCGCATCTCCTTGGCGCCCAGTGCACAGTTAAGTCCTATAGAAAGCAGTGGCATGTGGCTTACTGAAATATAGAAAGCCTCTACCGTCTGCCCGGATAGGGTACGCCCACTTGCATCAGTGATAGTACCAGAGATCATTATGGGTAGTGTCTTGCCGGTTTCCTCGAATAGTTCATCGATGGCAAATAGTGCTGCCTTAGCATTGAGTGTATCTGTGATTGTTTCTATCAGCAGGATATCGACACCTCCTTCTATCAGTCCCTTAACTTGCTCTTTGTAAGCTGCTGCCAGTTTATCAAATGAAAGTGAACGAAATCCCGGATTGGTGACATCAGATGACATTGACGTCAGCTTGGTAGTAGGTCCTATAGCACCGGCAACATAGCGCGGTTTTTCAGGGGTTTCTTTCGTCTTTGAGGCTGCTGCTGCCACTGCTAATCGGGCAGATACCAGATTCATCTCATATACCCATTCTGACATCTGGTAGTCATCTTGTGATACCGAATTGGCAGAGAAAGTATTGGTTTCAATTATATCAGCTCCCGCATCCAGATATTCATGGTGAATGGCTGAAATGATATCGGGTCGGGTAAGAGATAATAGCTCATTGTTGCCCTTTATATCCAGGTGAAAGCCGGAAAAACGTTCACCTCGATAGTCTGCTTCAGTAAGTTTATATTGTTGAATCATGGTACCCATAGCTCCATCGAGTACCAATATTCGTTGTTCTAAGATTTTTTTTAATTCATCCAGTTTACTCACACTTTTTATTTTATCTTCAATTTTATGTCCAAAATTAACGCATTTAAAGTACAAGCAGGGCTGATAAAGAGGAATGTCCTTCTATTTCAAGCAATACTTAGATTAAATACTACGGTTAGAAAACAAAATTCTTTTATACTGTTTCATTATAAGACTATTTATTTTATGTATTTTCATTATTGATTTGAGTTTTAGAAGAATGAAAGACCTTGTGTTTATACGTTTACAACTGCTCATAAGCTTCATATTGGTAGGTTTATGCTCGTATGGACAGTCTACTGAAGGGTCTCTGATCACACTCAATACTAATAAGGGAGTAGTATACAATACGGAGTATGGGCTTGAATTAAGGGTTCATACTAATGGATTTGGTCTTGGCGTCTTCTATGGCAAGATTAAGACATTTTACAAGACCTCACTTACTTACTTTGTATTATCAAATGCTAAGGATGGAAAGGAAATAAAACAGGACCGCAAATCTGTCAATTTCCCTACTACACCTTTTGCTTATGGCAAGATTAACTCGCTATACAATCTAGAAGCAGGTAAATCACTCAAATATTACTGGTCAGATAAGGATGCCAATAAAGGTGTAATGGTAGGCTATATGCTAGGTGCCGGAGTAACTCTCGGTATTATGCAGCCCTATTATCTGAAGGTAAAGTACACTAACCCCGATGATAATCACGCCTATATCAAGGAGGTGAAATATGATGAGAAGAATCCTTCAGAGTTCCTTACAGAGGACAATATAATCGGTAGAGCCGGGCTATTCAAAGGGTTCTTCCAATCCAGGTTAATTCCAGGGCTACATGGACAAGCCGCAATTCATTGTGACTTTGGCCGCAGTGATCGGATACTTACTGCGTTGCAAGTAGGAACTAAAATTAACTTATACACCCAGCCTGTTCAATTCATGGCTAATGGTTCGTCAAAGCCTTATCTCCTCCAATTTTACTTATCTTTACAGTTCGGAAAAAGAAAATAATGTTTGAACTACCGGTACTGCCCTCACATTCATATGACCACGGCTCCGGCAACCCGGAGAAGCGTCGAAAGCCGGATTGGCTTAGAGTCAAGCTTCCAATAGGTGAAAAATATAAGCACGTCAGAGATTTGGTGGATACCTATAAGTTGCACACCATTTGCCAGAGTGGTAATTGCCCGAATATGGGCGAATGTTGGGGTGAAGGAACAGCCACCTTTATGATCTTGGGCGATGTATGTACTCGCTCTTGCTCATTCTGTGCGGTAAAAACCGGACGCCCACCTGTATATGATGAGGAAGAGCCACTACGGGTTGCTGAAGCTATCAGACTCATGCAGGTTAAGCATGCAGTTATTACCTCTGTCAATCGTGATGAACTCAAGGATAAGGGAGCTGAGATATGGTATCAGACGGTGGTGTCAGTCAAAAACCTATGTCCAGATATTACCATTGAAACACTTATTCCCGATGTAAAGGCAGATTGGAATGCGCTTGACCGTATGATCAGTGCCGGCCAGGAAGTAGTATCACACAATATGGAAACAGTTCGTGAGCTATACAGACAGGTACGCCCACAAGCCAAATATGATCGTAGTCTGGAACAAATCAAGTTAACACACCAGGCAGGTAAGCGCACCAAAAGTGGAATTATGCTTGGGCTGGGTGAGACCAAGGAACAAGTATTGCAGTCTATGGATGACTTGCGTGAACATGATTGCGATGTACTTACTCTGGGTCAATATCTCCAACCCACCAAAATGCATATCGATATTGCAGAATATATCCACCCTGATTTATTTGCCTGGTACAAAGAGGAAGGTGATAAGAGAGGTTTTGACTTTGTCGAAAGTGGTCCTCTGGTTAGATCATCCTATCACGCGGAGCGACACATAGGCAATCACTAATGAAGTAGTTCACACTATTAGCTGTTATACATTTATTTTTATTTGTTAGTGGTTTCTTGCACTTGCGTTTCAATAAATTGAGCGTTTATTTAATTGAGTTTTTTGTTCCTGTTTTTATTAGGAAACGGAATGTCTTTGAAACTGAAACTGTACACTCAAGCCAGAATACTCTTAAGCAAATTGATTAATTCTTAGTCAGTTTGTTGATCTAATTACAATTCTGAATAAAAATCTTAAAGTGGCGTCCACTAAGAAAGTAAACGCTTTTTAAAATAAATGGATTTACTTCTTCTCTAGAGTGTCAAATTCTATGATCTTACTCATTACTTCGCCTAATTGCTCAGCGCCGATTCCTTTTGAAATGATTTTCTTATCCTTATCCAGAATGAAAAATTTGGGTGTGGATTTGATATCATAAAATACTTTGAAGTTACTGCTCAGATAAGGGTCATTGACATTTACAAAAGCTTCCATGTGCTTTTTCTCTACTGATTTCCAACAGTCTTTTGCTTCATCCAAGAGTCCGGTACAGATAGAAAGTATTTCTACTCCTTGTGGTTTGAATTGGTTATAAAAGTCAATTACGTGGGGAATTGCCTTTTCACAATGCTGGCAATCCGGGGCCCAGAAGAATAATACGGTATATTTTGCTTTTATATCGTGCACTTTAATTGTAGTACTATCTTGTCTGAAAAAAGTTAAATTGGGTGCATATCGACCTATGAGTGTAGGTCTGATATCGTTGGCAGCTTCTTTCATCTTGTTGAGACTTGCTTCATCTACCCAAGGTGCTCGTCCCTTACTATAGTAATAGTCGATCAGGTGAACATACACCGCATCCATACCGACATACTTACTTTTTATATAAGTATTAAAATAGTGACTTAGAAAAAATTGATACGCATCGGTGATGGACTGAGTTTTCTCAAGGATATAATCCAATGACTTAATAATGGAATCCGGGTGTTGTGTAGTCAGGTTGCTGACATAGAAATCCACTTTTTGAAAATAAATAGGTGAGCGAAAGAGTCTTAAATCAGAAAAATTGAAATCATCAAAAAAATGTAATTTATAATGGTTGTACAATTTGATTTTTTCAGCATCAGTTTTATTAGTGTAATCCGGAAAGTTTTTCTCTTGCGAAGAATTAATCAATGCAGCAGTAAATGACTTTGGATTATCTGCAATTAGTTTATTCTGAAAGCTTTTTACTTCTTCGTCAACTATCTTAATTTTCTCTTGAATCAACTTCATTTTGGTAGAATCCAGAGTAATCTTTAGCACTTTTTTAAGAGAATCTGCGACCGGTTTCTTAGAACTGATGTAGGCGATGTATTTAAAAAAAAGTGTGTTCTCAGCGCTATTTTTAGCGCTTAATCTATCACTCAGATGTTTTGCATCAGCTTCTATTGAGAATTGTTGGTTTTTATCATCCACCATGAATTGAAACACATTCTTTTCGGGCAATAGTACAGCCAGATAAATGCCAGGGTCAAGATTTTCTTTTCCGGTAAAAGTAAATACGCCGGTCTTTGATATAGAAGTATCTTTTATGAATTGCTTATCACCGAGGTAATAACCGAGGATAAGTGTGTCATTATAATAGTTCTTGATTTTGATATCAATTTTATGACCCGTTCCGGCGTGGAGTGGTGACAAGAAGCCAAACACGAACAAAAAGGGTAGTAACAATAATTTCATTTATTTTCCGGCTTTAACTGAATAAATTTTCTACAAAACAACGAAATCAGTTTTGTAATATTTCACAATAAGTTGTCAAAGCAAATTTAGTTGTTGATACCGGCCGCTAGCAGAAAGAGTGCTGCCATGCGGATAGCCACTCCATTTTCTACTTGTTGTAGTATGATAGATGCCCGACTATCTGCCACATCACTGGTGATCTCCACACCTCGATTGATAGGGCCCGGATGCATGATGACTATATCCTTCCCGATTTTTTCGATCAACTTCTTGTTTACACCATAGTACATAGCATATTCTCGTCGTGAAGGTATGTATTTGATATCCTGACGCTCCAGTTGGATGCGAAGTATATTTGCCACGTCGCACCATCTTAATGTTTCCTCGAGGTTGTATGACACCTCAACACCAAGTGATTGAATGTATCTTGGGATGAGGGTGGGAGGGCCACATACCCTGACCTTAGCTCCAAGTTTAGTCAGACAAAAGATATTGCTTAGTGCTACCCTGGAGTGTAAAATATCGCCTATGATGGCAATTTTCTTCCCTTTTAGCGGGCCAATCTTTTCGATCATAGAGTAGGCATCCAGCAGTGCCTGTGTCGGATGCTCATGCGTACCATCACCCGCATTTAGAATACTGGCGTTTATCTTTTTCGCCAGATAAGCACACGCACCAGGTGCAGGGTGTCGCATCACGATCATATCTACTTTCATCGATAGGATATTATTCACTGTATCGAGGAGTGTCTCACCTTTGGAAACTGACGAGCTGGAAGCAGAAAAATTAATGATGTCAGCAGATAGTCTTTTTTCTGCCAACTCAAATGATATTCGGGTTCGGGTAGAATTTTCAAAGAATAAATTGGCTACTGTGATATCGCGTAGTGACGGCACCTTTTTGACCGGCCGGTTGATTACTTCTTTAAAATTGTCTGTAGTATGAAAGATTAGTTCAATATCCTCCACTGACATATCCTTGATACCTAGTAGGTGCTTTGAACTTAGCTTTACCTCCATGCTTTTCATTAAACTGTTGGTTTTTGAGGAAACATGAATACTTGCGCAGATGTAAGAGCCTCGTTCCATTTTACTTTTACGTATGCTTCGTCCAGAGCGTCAACCGAGATACCCAGAAAATCAGCCTGGATTGGGAATTCTCTATTGAATCTACGATCTATAAAGGCAAGTAATTCGATATTTGATGGCCGTCCATAATCCTGTAGCGCTGCAATAGCAGCATGTACGCTACGACCAGTGAAGAGCACATCATCTATCAACAGCACTTTCTTGCCGTCTACTATGAAGTTCATATGTGTCGGGCTAGCTCTCAAGGGAGTATCTCTATTGCGATAATCATCTCTATAGAAAGTGATGTCTATCTTGCCATAAGTATCGATTTGGATTTTAAATTCATCTCGGAGTAATCTGACAATACAATCTGATAATATAGATCCTCGGGGTTGTAAGCCTATGATGCAAGTATCACTAAAGTCCTTGTATTCTTCGATAATCTGATGGCATAGCCTGCGAAGTATGATTTCGAATTTTTCACTGTTTATAATTTCCCGGCCCTGAATCATTTCGTCAAAATTATTAAAAATGTACCTTTTATTCTACTCCGTCTACATAATCGGACAAATATTCAAAAGCAGGGGTCAGTGAGCCATTCCTGGCAATGGTCGCTCTTTTTAAAATATCACTTGTCTCCATATGAAGAAATTCGGGTAAGATATTTTGTATTAATTGTTCTCCGAAGAAATGGGAAGCATCTCTGGAAAGTTCATTGGCAACATTATCTACAGCCATGATGTCCACACTATCTGGGCTGAATGGCACACATTCAGTGAGTGTCTTTCTGGAAATACCATATACAGGTGCATCTATAGAGCTCGGCCTGATGGTAGTGGGGATAGATGCCTCGGGCGCAATATCGCATGTAATATCACCGATTACGCTGACCTTAAAGTCAGGTGAGCTAATATCTTCAAGTTCAAAGAACCTTGGTGCTTTAGTATCCCAGTAGATTCCGTTAATGAATATGTCTGCTACTTCCAGATATTGTTTGAAATTTGAACGGTATGCCTCCGGATGAGCTCTGAAATGAGTTGAATCGAAGGTCTTGGCATAATCTAAAGGTAATAAATAATGCCTGGAACTCAATATGGTAAAGACCGCAAGGTCTTCAAATCTTTTTGTTAAAAAATCCTCAGGTGTGACTTCCAATATCTGCATATCACGCAATACATCTGCAGCTCCATGACCTACTCGGCCGGTCCCGGTAATGACCACTTTCATTTCCGGAAAGTGAATGTTTTTATATATTGACTTTACTTCTTCATAATGGTCGAATTCATTTAAACGAGGCAAAGTGAACTGCCCGGTCCTTTGTCCATAGGCCCAGATGGAATTATGTGCTCCACACACACCTGCATAAGTACCGAAAGCGACAAGCCTGACTCCTGAGGCATCTGTCATCATTTCATAATCGATCAGTGTGATGTCTTTGTGAAGTATTTCCTGAAGCAGCTTTCGGTTATGCAGTTGCTTTTTGATGGTATGAGAAAAGATGCAATAGGTTTTGCCCGTAATTAATCTTTCCACCGGAACTTCCTTGACGCCGAACAAAACGTCTTTGTCACTAATATCCTCAGTGACATCAACACCAACTGACAAGTATTCATCATCGGTATAGCACCGATGATCATATGGCTGAATAGAAATCTGAAATGCATCAGAATCCGACATCAATTGTTGGCATTGCCTGGGAGTAAAAGGTGCTCGGTCCTCATGAGGAATTTTTTCTTCCCTGATAATTCCAATCTTCATATACTGAGTCAGTTTGGGAGTAAAGGTATTTTAATATGGAATGAAAAAAAAATTAATTCAAGTACCACATTACAGGTTTTTATAATATGATACGAAATCCCACCTGCCTCGTCAAAGATATATGTGTTATTTTTAATATATTTGGCATAGTTTTTGCATCATTTCACTATACTGATTCGTTCTTTATGTGAATGAGGTATTTGAACCGTATAATTTAATCCTATTGAGCATGTATTTTATTAAGACACCTAGATTTTTCAAGTTTTTATTTCTCGAGGGAATATGGAAAATTGATAACGAAGCCAAAAAACTATTTTTGACTTTTGATGATGGGCCTGTGCCTGAGGTAACACAGTTTGTTTTAGACACTCTGAATGAATATGATGTCAAAGCTACTTTTTTCTGTGTGGGGGAAAATGCAGAAAAGCATCCTGCACTCTTAAAAAGAATCAAGCAGGAAGGTCATGCAGTAGGTTCTCACACTTATAATCACCTCAATGGATGGTACACTGATAATACTGAATATTTTCTCAATGTCCGTAAAGCTGCTAAAATTGTCGGGTCCGATTTGTTCAGGCCGCCCTATGGAAAATTAAAGCCATCACAGGTTTCTTTTATCCGGAAACATTACCAAATTATCATGTGGGATGTATTGAGTGGTGATTTTGATCCTAAATTGTCCACAGAAGAAATATATGAAAATATAGTTACCAATGTTGAGTCAGGTTCAATTATCGTCATGCATGACAGTATAAAGTCGGAAGAAAAATTGAAAGTAGTTCTCCCTCAAATACTAAGATTCTTACTGGATTCAGGATACGAATTTGAAACTTTAGCTTCCATATCGAAAATTAAACCTCAAATTCATGCTAATATAGGCCAGTTAGTTACCATTTAGTGATCAGTTATATGGCTGAAATGGATTATAATTTGATTATTTTTTGAATCGCTGTCTTATTATCCATTGATATCCTTACTACAAGTAGACCTGGAGGAATATTTTCCAATGAAACGTCTATCAGGTTGTCGTTAGTCTCAATGGTACGTGTGATCATTCTTCGTCCCATACCATTGAACACTTCTATTTGGCCGGAACCATGACTTTCACTTAGCTTTACGTATAATTCATTGCTGACAGGATTGGGGTACACACTGAAATGGAGTGCATTAAGCTCTCGCGTGGCAGATAACGGTTTCCATGCAAGCGCAGCTTCTACTGCAGCAAGAGCATCTATTCTCCCATACCCGTACACTGGGTTGGGATATGACATGCCACTAATACCTGTACATTCCTGATCTGAAAATTTGTGGACTGCAGTTCGCTGTATGATGGATTTGATAGTATCGACTTGTCCGCGAAGAAGGGGATTAGCGCTTATCAACAGTGCCACCAGGCCTGTGACATGAGGTCCGGCCATGCTGGTACCTGAAAAATAGGCGTACTTGTTTCCCGGGATACTTGACATTACGTAGACTCCTGGTGCGGAGACATCCGGCTTTTGGCGGAAGGTACTATCCACAGTAACTAGACCACGGCTACTGAATCGCGCTATGGTGTCATTAGGAGCGGTTGCGCCCACTATTATTGCATTTTCTGAGATATTAGGAGCCCATTTGATGGTTTCACAGCCCGGACCGTCATTTCCCGCTGATATGACTACTACTACACCTGAAGCAACCAGATTATCTACAGCCTGCAGCATCAGATGCCAGTTGTCAGGGTTGCATCCTTCTTCTGCGGAGCAATACCAACTATTATTGATTACATCCGGTGCCAATTCCGGCTTGGGGTTTTTATTCTCAATATCAGTAGGAGCAAGAAACCATTCCAGACATTCCAGATAGGAAGCCAAGGAGCCATTCCCTCTTTCCATATTTCGGGTGGCTATCCATTTTGCTTCAGGTGCCATGCCCAGTATCAGAGAATCACCAAGTGATCCGGTCATAGTGCCCATAGTGTGCGTGCCATGTGAATTATCATCGCAAGGGTATGGAAGATTAAGGCCACAAGGATTTACCGATGAGGTATCGCTGAGGGGGCTATTCGCATGTATACCATCGTGCCAATTGTAATTATGATCAGGAGCACCATCATTCCAGCCTCTGTATTTTCGTTGAATCAAGGGATGCGTCCAATCGAATCCGGTGTCATTACCGCCGATGACTGCATTCTGGCCCATTATATTCATCCTGTGTACCGAGTCTGTGCGAGTCATGATTAACCCCCAGGAATATTCAGATCTAGGAGATAATGGATACTCATCCTGTAGTTTCTCTACATGAGAGGTGGGATTATTACTGATTCTCTGAATTCCGGGTATCTTGGCTAATTCCGAAAGTAAAGCTTTAGGTAAATTTTCCAAAAAAATACTTGACGTTAAATTATTTAACCTGTACATAATGCCCTTGCTTGCTACAAAGGTCAATGTAGTGCCGGCTTCATGTTCGAGATGCTCCTTTAATAAGCGGAAAGCTAGACGCGCTTTTTCCTCTTTAGTAAGATTAGAAGGAATGATCGTGAGTAGATTGAGCGATTTGAATTCTAAAATGCAATTTAAAAATGGCTTATTTTGTGCTTCCTCTAAAAGTGATTCAGATATTTTCTGAGCTTGCAGAGACATACAACTCAAGAACACAAAATAGAATACGAGAAAAGTATTTAGTTTAAACATTGAATTTCATTTGAAAAATTAAATGTAAGTAGATTATTTTATTGACATGAAGTATTTAAACAAAGGGAGCAAATATTTACGTAAAAAAGATCCCTCCTTAAATATTATACTTGACGCAATTGGCGAAGTAGATTACGAGGAGGTTACAGATGTGATGGTTACGCTCATGAAATCTATTGTATCTCAGCAGTTAAGCACCAAAGTAGCAAAAGTAATCTGGAAGCGGTTTTCGGACTTATTTGAAAGTGGAGATATAACCACACAATCAGTATTAGATCTGGAGCCTACCTCACTTAGGGCCATAGGATTTTCAAATGCGAAGGCCGGATATGTAAGAAATATTGCAGAATATTTCCGGAATTCTGAAAACGAAAACACAGATTGGCATCAGTTAGCAGATGAAGAGATTCTTGAGAAACTCACTAGTATCAAAGGAGTGGGAGCGTGGACAGTACATATGTTGTTGATATTTGGCTTACAGCGGCCTGACATTTGGCCGGTGAAAGATCTTGGTATTCAGCAGGCTTTTGCTAAACTTCATTTTCAGGATCCGAAAGACAAGGCTTTAACTTACACTATGCTGGAGATGGGTGAACATTGGAGGCCCTATCGTAGTCTGGTTGCACTTGCGCTATGGCGCTGGAAGGATAGGGGTTATCCCGGCATTGAAAACGAATTGCATTGAGTATGGACCGCATCATAGGCGAATATACACAAGACTTACCGGGACCTCTCTTCATTTGTATAGGTGGGATGCACGGTAATGAAAGAGCAGGGATCCGAGCGATAGACCTTGTACTGAGAATGTTAAAAACTGAAATATTAAGTAATCCGGATTTTAACTTCCGTGGCACATTTATTGGTCTCATCGGCCATGTAGCGGCCTCACTTAAGGGTGTGCGATTTATTGAGAAAGATTTGAATCGGATGTGGACTTCGGAAAATATCAAAGCCATCATCGGGCAGGAGTTCTCCTCATTAGGAGCTGAAGAGCAGGAATTATTGAAGTTGGAAAATACCATCCGAAAGGAAATCACACGTACTGGTACAGATCGGGTAGTCATTCTCGACCTGCATACGACCTCCGCTGATGGAGGAATATATACTATTGTCCCAAGTGATCATAAGAGCATTAGAATCGCCAGGCAGCTGATCGCGCCAGTAGTACTAGGTATGCTTGAAAAATTAAAAGGAACGACACTCCATTATTTTAATTCAGATAACTTCCCGGTAGAAACAATCAGCTTGTGCTTTGAAGCCGGTCAGCATCAAGATCCAATGTCAGTCAATAGGGCAGTGGCTGTAATGGTAAAATGTATGCGGCACATCGGGTGTATCAAAGGAAAAGATGTAGAGAACAGACACCTTAAGATTCTACGTGAATATGCCAATAAATTACCCAATATCACCCGACTAGCTTATCGTCATGCTATCAATAGTACAGATCACTTCGAGATGTTGCCCGGGTTTAAAAATTTTGATCGTATTCATGCGGGTCAGTTATTAGCCACAGATAAGAGTGGCAATATTGCCGCTCTGTGTGATGGGTATATATTAATGCCTTTATATCAAGTACAGGGAGAAGATGGCTTTTTTGTCGTTAATGATGTTGACGATACTATATTTCACTCTTCATAGCAGCAATTCCCGGAAGTACTTTACCTTCTATCATTTCTAGCATTGCTCCTCCTCCTGTGGAGACAAAACTCACCCTATCCTCCAGGCCTGCCTGATTGATTGCAGCCACTGAATCCCCACCACCTATAATACTGAATGCACCTGTCGATGTTGCTTTTGCTACTGACTGGGCCATTGCAAATGTTCCATGAGCAAAATTGGGGAATTCGAATACCCCTGCAGGCCCATTCCACAAGATCGTTTTAGCACGTTGTATATATGAATCAAATAATTGGATAGTCTTAGGTCCAATGTCCAGTCCTGACCATCCGTCTGGAATGTTATCACTATTGACAATGTCAGATGCAGCGTCATTAGAAAATGTTTCAGCTATCCGGACATCTATAGGTAGGATGATTTCCACCCCTTTTTCTTTCGCCCTTTTTAATAACTCAATGGCCATGTCTGTCTTATCGAGCTCACAGAGTGAATTTCCGATTGAACCGCCGTTACCTTTGATGAAGGTGAAAGCCATTCCACCTCCGATAAGTATAATATCTACTTGATTAAGCAGATTATCCAATAGCGCAATTTTATCTGAGACTTTAGCTCCTCCCACTATGGCGCAAAATGGTCGTGCCGGATGATCCATCATCTTAGAGATATTAGAGACCTCTTTATCCATCAGATGTCCAAATGATTTATGAGTAGAGTCGAAGAACCTAGCTATGGTTGCTGTGCTGGCGTGTTCACGGTGAGCTGCACCAAAGGCATCATTAATATAATATTCTGCCAGCGTACTCATTTTTTCAGCTAGTTTAGTATCTCCTTTTTCTTCCCCCTTATAAAATCTAGTATTTTCCAATAGAGTGATGGTATTGGGATCATCATTTATTCGGAAGGGTTCCTCACCGTCAAGTGGTGTAGTTCTAAATTCTATTTTGTGATGAGTAAGCTGCTCAATGGCAGGAACTATATTCTTCAAAGAATATTTAAATTTTATTTTTCCATTTTCATCGAGATCTTTTAGAGGTCGCCCTAAGTGAGACATGAGTATGACTTTAGCTCCTCGCTCTAATAGTTCGGTGATTGTGGGGAGAGCACCTCGAATCCGCGTATCATCAGTTACGTGTAGTTGGTTATCTAGAGGTACATTGAAATCTACTCGCACCAATACCTTTTTCCCACTTAAATTTTGATTGTCAAGCATATTTTTTTTGGCTAATATACTACAAACAAAAAAGGAGCTCGATATACGAGCTCCTTTTTTTACTTATAGAAAAGATTTTTTAGTATCCGGAATTTGCATTACCTGAATACTTAGATCCTTTACGTGAAGATCCCGGAGTGTCTTTACCGACATTTTTGCCAGTAGGTGCAGCCATCTCAGCATCTTCAGGAGTAGCTACTCTGAATTCTACTCTCCTGTTGATATACTGTTGCATTTCTTTCTGCTTAGATATATTGTGAGAAGCCGGTAGATCTGCAATGATAGGATCAGATTTACCTTCATATTGCAGTACAAATCGTTCTCTCGGAATATTGTAAGTACTTACTAGATAATCTACAGCAGCTTTAGCTCTATTATAAGATAGCATTGTATTGTATGCGTCACTCTGTCTAATATCTGTATTACCCGAAGCTACTATTTTAAGATCTGGATGCTTCATCATTACTTCAGCAACAGACTTCAACTGAGGATAAAACTCTGGTTTTACGTAATATTTATCTAAGTCAAAATGAATCATTGGCAACCACCAATCAGCTCTTGCACTTTTCAATGCTTCATTCAATCTTGATTCTGTAACCGGCTTATCAGGTATGATGGCAATCCCTTTGTCATCCACTTCATATCCCGGAGGTGAATAGGGCTCGTCATCTTTATAATCAGGAACACCATCTTTATCGCTATCTAAAACAATACCTCTAGTATCTACTGCAGCACCTGCGGGACTGTTTTTCTCTTGATCGATAAGATCAATTACACCGTCACCGTCAGTATCTGTAAGATCAAACTTAGGACGCTGCTTCAGTTCAGCTACATCATTTAATGCACCGTCTAATGGATTCAACCAATAAAGCGGTTCTGTTCTCTTCGCAAAGCTACCTACATTGATACCTAACCTAAGTGAAGTATAATGGCCCATATCGTTATCATTGGATTGATCATAGATGGAACGATATACAAATCCATCCCATGAATCGAAGTCATTGATCAATACTTTATGCTCGAGAGAAATATTTACTCTTTTATTTATTTTTCTTGTTACACCTACAGAGCCATGAACTTGCAAATGCAAAGAACCATTATCGTTAAAGAAATTTACACCTCTTTTATTATCAGTTTCAGTCTCATAAGTATCGTCAAATTTGACTGCATCTTTAATTTGAGTCACTTTATCTTTATACTTGTCGTCACCATTAACTGTGACAGACTCCCAGTTATAAATATTGTTACTTCCATCTCTATTATTGACTTTAGTATCATTGTTATTTAAGCCAACACCAAGGCCTAAATAAACATTCCATTTATTTCTTTCACGATGGAAAAGAATATTACCTATATTAAGGATACCCTCTACTGCTCCATAAATGTTTGTACTCTTATAGTTACGATACATTGAGTTAGTGACTGAACCAACATTAGGCAATTGTTCTTGTGCAATAACATCACCTGTTGTAAATCTGGTATCAAATCCTTTGGTAACTCCATAAAATCCATCTACACGGATAGATAACGCATAAGTAATCGCTTTTCTCACGTGTAATCCCACACCAAAGCCGGGAAACAGTGAAGTTGGAATATCACCTGAAATTCCAAAACGTCCTGCATGCACACCGATTTCCCACATATTTTTGGGTTTGGCAGAGAATTTACTCTGTCCGGATCTCCACTGTGCGTTCTGCTCAGGATTTACAGTCATTTCATCTGTAATAACCGGAGCTTTAAAGGATTCTTCTTGAGCTATCAATTTGCTGGAGCTAACCAACAGGATACTCATCATCATCATCAAATACATTCTTTTAGTCATAGAGTGTTTATTTTTTAATTATAGGGACTATTTAAACTTTTGCAAAAATAGCTCTTTTAGTACAATAAAATAATAATTAGATTGTTTAACATTGGTCTAAGAAAAATTTTATTTCGATATCAAATTAAAAACGATGGTATTATAATATTTTATACTGAAATTTGATATTTAAAAGAAGATAATTGTTAAAACCAGAAATAAATTTAAAAAAAATTTATTAAGAAATCTATCTTATATTATGTAGTAATCTTATATTTAGTGGTTTATTACTAATGAAAAACTATGAGTATTAAAGATTTATCATTATTTACAGATATGTCTATTTTAGATTTTGAAGATAGCGTTCTGTTAAAAGACTCCCTAATTCTCTTTCTTCATAAGCACATTGAGATAACCGACACCATTGCAAGAAGGTTTAATTTATACTCGAAAAATATCTCAGGACTGACCTTCCGAGACGCATCTTCGCTGGTAAAAGATGGGAATGAATTAGACTTCTATTATCAATTGATGAAAGTCTGTAAAGGGTCAATAATTATACTGTTGAACAATTTAACCGAATTAGAACCTTTAGTTCAGGCGCTGGATCTGAATCATGCGGGAACTAATTTTCATTTGTTTCATGCTTCTCAGCGCACAGTAAATACCCAGTTTGGTCAAATGATTTCTGACCGAAACAAGTCACTATTCAATCTTAGTGTATCTGGAACTCAGAGCCATCTCGGCGATGAACCATCTATCTCGAGGCAATTATTTGATTCTTATCGATTGGGAAATGTGTACCGTGATCCCGAAGCACTGATTGAACCGCTGAAGATGGCCACTTGTACCATAATAGATCTTTCAGTAATGAAGCAAATGGATGTGCCAGGGCGAGAACTAATCTCTTCAAGTGGACTATCGAGTGAAACTGCTAATCAAATTGCATTCAGCGCCGGTAATACTTCTAATAATCGCATTTTTGTCATAAGTGGTTTTGACTTGCTATCTGAGCCAACTCCAACTGCTATAGATACGGTGACTCAGATAATCTATTATTTTCTACAAGGTAAAAGCACTCATACTCCTATGGATTTAAATGAGGAGAATGCTACCAGTTATTTAGTCGAGAGCATAGATGGCTTTGAACACATTGAATTCTTGAAATTCCATCAACAGAATGAATGGTACGTGAAATATCCCATGGAGCTTCCTGATTCTCACAAGATGTTTAAATTAATACCTTGTAATTACTTTGATTACGAGTATTCAGCTGCTGGAGAGTTATCACCTCGCCTGTATGAGATCTTTATGGCATTGCATCAGTTTCGTCAAGGAGACGCTCTAGCTTAAGGTCTCTGGAACCCTTTATCAGTAATTTACTCTGTCTCATTGAGTCCCAGTCCGGGTTAAAATCGGTACGTCTCTCGAAAAAATGATAAACCGGAAATTCTAGTCTCAAGTTATAAAAATCGGGTCCGATTAGAGTGACATCGGTCCATCCTCCTATCCGGCTAATCATCTGTAAAACCTCGCTATGAAGTTCTTTCGAAGAAGTACCTAGTTCTTTCATGTCTCCCAAGATGAGAAATTTTGAGTTTCCGGTTAATTGGTGGAAATTTTCGATAGCACTTTTCATGGAGACGGGATTGGCATTATAGGCATCAAGTAATATTTCAATGTCTTTGTGCTTTATCCATTGTGAGCGATTATTTTCCGGTAAATACTCACACAGCGCTTCCGCAGAAGTATGCAAGTCCACGCCATTGGATAGGGCTACTGAAAGTGCAGTTAAGATGTTATTGAAATTATATAACCCTGCCAAAAGTGTTTGGTACTTTTTGCCATCAATTACAAAGCTTAGGAATGGATCGGCCATAACTGTTGAAATGCTGCTGATTTCGTCACCATTTTTAAAATTTGAATTGTATAATTGAGCATAGACAAATTTTGTTATAAAGGGACTTAGTGTCTTTTCTTCAGCATTGACAAAGATTGTTCCATTATGGCTAGATAAGAACTGATACAATTCAGATTTTGCTAGATATACTCCTTCTATACTACCAAATCCTTCAAGATGGGCAGGTGCAATATTAGTGATGACGCCCTGAGTAGGGAGTGCAATCTCGCACAATGCACCTATCTCACCGATGTGGTTAGCTCCCATCTCTATAATAGCTACTTCAGTATCGGTAGGCATGAGCAGAAGAGTCAAGGGAACTCCAAGATGATTGTTGAGATTTCCTCTAGTGTAATGTATTTTATAAGTAGTCTGAAGGCAAGTAGCTAGAAGCTCCTTCGTGGTAGTCTTTCCGTTAGAGCCCGTGATAGCGATTACTGGAATATCAAACTGATTTCTGTGATGCCTGGCAAGTGCTTGTAGTGTTTGAAGACTGTTTTCGACCGTGATTATTTTATCCCCGGAGATGGATGGCCTGTCACTCACCACCCATTCAGCACCAGCTTCAAGTGCTGACTGAATGAAATCATTGCCGTCGAAGTGCTCACCTTTAAGAGCCCAATAAATTTGTCCCCGTCTAATCGTGCGCGAATCTGTATTTATAGAATCGGCTGAGCGGAATATTTCGTATAACTGTGTTAGGATCATGATTTAAAAAAATAATCCCCACAGAAAACTGCGAGGATTATTGTCTTTTATTTTAGTGCAAGATTACTTGTATTTCCTTTTTGTAGATTTGGTTTTGCCAAAACGATTTCCGCCTGGATCGTCATTTCCGGCCGATCCACCCATTCTTGTCATAGCACATCTGAAGCCTATAGTACGATCAGCTTTATCTTCATCCTTGAAGCGACGTGCGCCAGGAGAAAGCCAGAAGAGTCGATCTGCCCATGAACCACCTTTGATAACCCTAGATTTATTTGAGATCAAAGTAGAATTACCATAGTCATAGTAACCATTTAAAGGTGAGTCGCCATCCAGGTAGTCCTTGACTTGTGCTTTCTTGAAGTTTTCGCGGTTAGCAATAGTAGAATCAACCATCAATTGAGTCTTGAGGCGACCCATACTGTCTTTTTCTACGGGCTTACCATCTTCACCCAATACAAGTTGTTTGAATTCATTACCCCTGAAAGGATTCAAATCCTGGTTATCTACATCCCTAAGTGTACCGGCAGTCATCGGTCGATAGACATCTGCTACCCACTCACTAACGTTACCTGCCATATTATATAGACCAAAGTCATTTGGCATATAGCTTCTTACTTCCTGTGGAATAGAACCATTATCATTCAAGTTACCTGCTACTCCCATATAGTCTCCACCGGACAATTTGAAGTTGGCTAGTAGACGACCCATGTGCTTATCTCTTTTCTGATATCTGGGATTGTCACCATTCCAAGGAAATATTCTACGGTCGGAAATGATCTCATCTTTCTTGTTGACCATATTGCCTTCTAATGCAAGCGCAGCGTATTCCCACTCAGCTTCTGTAGGTAGGCGATAGGAAGGCAATAGAATACCGTCTTCTAGCTGAACCTTACGCTCTGTGCCGGAAGCCTGATCTTTCAGATTTTTTTTGACACTACCTTCATACTGGCCAAACAAATAAGCCTGAGTATTAAAATTATCTCCATCCTTCTGCTCCGGATTCGGATTCAGAATACCTTTCTCTATTAATAACATCTCATTTACCCTGTCACCTCGCCACTTGCAATATTCATTTGCCTGTAACCATGATACACCTACTACAGGATAGTTATCATAAGACGGAAAGCGGAAATAAGTCTCCACGTAAGGTTCATTTGCAGCTAATTCTTCACGCCAAACTAATGTGTCGGGAAGTGTACTGCGCCATACCTGAGGATAATTTGCACCAAATACGCGAAAAGTCCAAAAGACATATTCACGATAGTCTATATTGGCTACTTCTGTCTCATCCATATAAAAGGAAGAAACTGTAACACGTCGAGGTACATTGTTCCATTCGTAGGTAACATCCTCCTGAGTATTACCCATAGTGAATGTTCCACCCTCGATAAGAACTAGGTTTGGACCTGTCTCCTGACCTTTAGAGTCGGTTTTGGTGAATCCACCCCATTTCTGGTCGTTGTACACCCAACCTGTCGTGGAAGATCTGTCTTCTTTTTTCTTACAAGAGCCTAGCATGGCTATTGCTAAGAAAGACAATACAAAAATTTTGAAATTGCTATTCATTTAACTATTCTAATTTTTAAATATAAACTGAGGTTCAAAGATATAATTTAATATTCTGTACGCAAGATTATTGAATACTTTTTTTAAACGTCTGGACTAGAAAATAATTATATATATTTTGCCTCTAATATATTAACGAAATATTTTTCTACAATCATATTTGGATTCAGGCTCTTGGTTGAATGAGGCACTTATAAAGATCTCGTGAGTCCCACCGGTGGAGAAACTGAGCTTTGATATAGTTGCATCGTAGCTATAGCCTGCCTTGAAATTATCAAATTCAAAGCCAATTGTTCCGATAATGGCATCAGGGTTCTTAAAAGCATGCCTGTAATAAACACCGGCATTAATTACTGAAAATTGTACTAAAGAGCCCACCACCACTTGGCCGGTATTTGCTTGCCGGGCTATCAGCAAATTGGGTATGATGGATAGAGCAGATTTTTTACCATATGCAGCATCTGCAATGTCTATTTGATAGCCTGCGTGCAAGACTGTACGAATAGGTAGCCCCCTTTTTGTGTTGACCGGATTGTAAAATGAGATATCGGGACGAGCCAAATGTTTCAGACTAAGTCCGGCATAAAATTTTTTACTAAGATACAGGATGCCCGCACCTGCATCTATTCGGGTGACTCTAGTGAAATCAGGAGGAATCTCGCCGGTAGGGTAGGGAATGCCTCCCGGACTGATGGGTCCAAATTCAGGATCAATGGCGTCATAAAAGATCAACTTATCATAATCAAGGTTAGCTGACAGAATACCAGCCTGGAAACCGAGTCTTACTTTATTATCCCAAAGTGTTTTGAGCTCATAAGCATAGGTCAGCTCCGCATTTATAGTACGAATAATACCCAAAGCAGCATTGTCGATGAGTAATGAAACTCCTACGCCGCTATTATAATCTGCAAAGAAATGATCCGCACCTATGGCGTAAGTGACGTATTGTGCATTGAGGTTTGACCATTGGTTGCGATAATTGAGGCCTATCCTAGTACCTCCAGAGACACCAGCCAATGCTGGGTTCAATTCCAAAGGATTACTGTAAAACTGAGAAAAAAGCGGATCCTGACTGTGTAAATCAGTCAGAAAACAGGTCAAAATAAATAATATAAATATCTTTGTCTTGACCATAAGTCTAGTATAGATTATATATTTTTTTAATATATGGCATCAAATTTGCAGTGTCAGTTTTAACCTTAGGTAAAGGGAAGGTATAGAATATATTCACAATCTCATTCGTTTACTATCAAATTTTTGATATCTAGCAGATCCAAACTGATCAGCAATATTACTAAATATAATGGCATCCATTCTTTTGCAAAAGTTAAAAAAAATAAATTTCTTCTTTACCGGCGGGTTAATCCTATTGGCTCTCCTCGTATGCATGAACTTCGGATACACACAAAATCGCATCACGGTGCGATTGGCTGCTGAGATTGGAGCAGCACAAAATAATTTGGAATTCAAGGGTCAACTTCACTTTTCTAACTCTGGGGGAGAGAGTCAATATGCCCAAATACCACTTTATGAAGTTATGTTGCCTATCGGTAGGGAAAATGCACAATCAGTTGCAATATATAAAACCTACTATAGTAAACAGTTCTCCTCTATAGGAGAAAACTTCCCGGCTGAAACAGAGCCACAGATAATGATTTATACCATTATCTCTCGCGATCAAAATTATGCAAAGATTACCTTTCCTCCAGGCAGATCTGCTGGAAATGGTCAATTCCAAATCCTTGATTCTATCGAATTGAGTTATGAATTGGGAGCTGTGTTGTCTCCGAGAGCAAATCCACCTGCTTTCAAGCCTGAGTCAGTGCTGAAAGCTGGAAATATGTATAAAATAGCAACAGGTGATGAGGGTGTATATAAAATAACCAGTGGCCAGCTAAGTAAAATGGGCATTAATACTTCCGGGCTGGATCCAAAGAAGATACGCTTGTTTTGCACGCAAGCCGGCTCTCTCCCCGAACTGAATGATGCAGACCGCACAGATGACCTTGAAGAAATAGCCATTTACATCAAAGGAGGTGATGATGGTGTATGGAATAATGAAGATGAAATATGGTTTTATTCTCCCGGGCCTCACAGATGGATATTGCAAGGTGATTCTATCCGGATGAGACAGACCAATATATACACTGACAAAAAATATTTCTTTGTACAGACAGGTGAGGTAAATGGAAAGCGTATTTCTATGCGCACCGGTCCTATCACAAGTGAAGTCACCATAGTACAGTACAACGACGCTACCAGATATGAAGTGGATGAGTACAATCTGCTGAAGGATGAAAAAGAAGTAGGTGGAGGAAAGCTATGGTTTGGAGATTTGTACTACAACGCATTTAGGTCGAAGGACTATACTGATGCCTTGAAGATATCAAATACTGTCGCAGGAACCATTGCCAATGTAAAGGTAGGCTTTGCAAGTAGGTGCGCAATAGGAACTAAGCTCAGTGTAATAGCAGATGGAAGTACCTTCAGCCGCACTTTCAACGGCATCTCGCTGACAGGGGACAATGTCGTAGCAGATTATCGTACGAGCGCCTCCAACTTTATATCAGATGGAGGTAGCATGAACATCAAGCTAGATTACCCACAAGCCGCGGGCTATGAGAGTAAAGGTTGGCTGGACTTCATAGAAGTTAATTCTATCCGCAAACTTATTAAGGAAGATGGGATGTTAAAATTTGGCGTATTGAAGCCTGGTTTTGAGCAGTTAAAATATGCAATCTCAGGCTTGAGTCAACAGAATACAATTTGGGATATTACTGACCTATTTAATATAGGTATGTATCCCTTCCAACTGACGGGGGATCTGGCTACATTTAATGCAAACTATTCACTATCAAATCAATTTGTAGCTTTTTCGCCAGCGGATATCAAATCAGTAGAGACACTTCAGAAGGTAGCTGCTCAGAATATTCATGCTTCTGCTACCCCTGCGCTTTTAGTCATTTATAATGAGAATTTCAGGCAGGAAGCACTTGAATTTGCCAGTTTCAGAGCTGCTGCGTCCGGTATTATTGTAAATGCCTATGAAGTAAATGAAGTTTACAATGAGTTCTCAGGTGGTGCTCAGGATCCATCTGCTATCAGGGACCTTGCAAGGATGTATTACAGCCGTGATCCCCAAAAATTTAAGAGCTTATTGTTATTCGGAAATGGATCATTTGACTATCGTGACATCGGTATTCGCACTAAGAGATACTCATTCAATACTAATTTTGTACCCGTATATGAATATGAAAGTACTATTCTACACCCAATAAGCTCCTTTCCATTGGATGATTATTTTGGTTATCTCGATTCCGGAGAAGGTATTCCCGGTCAGAGTGGTATGGATATTGGAGTGGGGCGCTTTCCGGTGAGTTCGGCAAATGAAGCAGCTACCGTGGTCAATAAAATCAAGTCATACACCACCGCTAGAGAGTCCTTTAATGACTGGAGAAATGATATATTATTGATCTCTGATGATTTTGATGAATCCTACGATAACTTTGGAGTCCAATCTGAAAATCTCGGCAATGCAATAGCCAAGCTGGATGGGAATCTCAATATTAAAAAAATCTTTGCTGATTTGTATAAACAGGAGAACCTTGGACAGGGTGAAAGATATCCTGATGTGGTCAAAAGCATCAATGATGCTATGAACAAAGGAGTACTCATAGCAAATTACATCGGACATGGTGGGCCCGATAAGTTGGCAGATGAGGAGATCATCGATCGGCAGTCGGTGTCCAGTTGGAATAATCAATTTCAATTGCCACTATTTGTCACCGGCACCTGCTCGTTCTCAATTTTTGATGATCCGACGATTTCTTCTCTCGGAAGGGATTGTATTATAAGACCCAATGGTGGAATGATTGGCTTGATTACAACCGTAAGAGCTGTCTATATTTCTGAAAATGAGCGGATTATAAATACACTATTTACAAATCTATTGATGAAAAATGGACAAGAGCATTTATCACTTGGTCAATCTTTAAAAAATACAAAAAATCAGCAGGGTGGTGATGATTCAAAGCGATTTGCACTATTAGGTGATCCATCCATGGTACTCAATTTTCCAAAGCAAAAGATTGTAATTGAATCCTTCAATAATAAAGTAATCGGTCAGGACCCAATAGATACACTAAAGGCATTGCAAAAAGTCAGTATGACAGGTTCAGTTCGCAATACAGGGGATGGAATCGATCAAAATTTCAATGGAACTGCCACTGTCACTGTGTTTGACAAGAGTAGCTATCAGTTGACCAGGGGTAATGATGGAAATGGTGCCAATATCAAAATCAAGGTTCAAAATAATAGTTTGTTTCACGGCAAAGCCACTGTATCCGGAGGCAAATTCAGTGTTGAATTTATCGTTCCGAAAGATATCAATTATAGTATTGACTCCGGAAGGATAAGTGTCTATGCAGAAAATGGAACCTCTGATGCAGGTGGATTTACACATAAATTCTTTGTAGGAGGTGAATCATCAGATCCCATACAGGATAATATGCCACCGGTAATCACGCTGTATTTGAATAATTATAATTTCAAGAGCGGTCAGACAGTAAATAATACTCCACTTCTTATTGCCAAGCTCAGTGATGATAATGGTATCAACATATCAGGGTCTAGTATAGGTCATGATATTGTAGCAAAATTCAGCTCAAATGATCAAGCAGAGAAAAAGCTCAATGACTATTATGTAGCCAATAAAGATGATTATAAAGCTGGTGAAGTCACCTATCAATTGGACAAGCTGGCTGCAGGAGAATATACCTTACAACTGAGAGCCTGGGATATAGCTAACAACAAAAGTGAGGCCCAAATCGACTTTATCGTTACCGATAATGAAGCCAATGCCATCAGTCGAGTGCTCAACTACCCGAATCCATTTACTGATGCTACTTCATTTATGTTTGAGTATGACTCTCAGAATCAACCCGTTGAGGCACAAATCAGCATTTACACAGTGTCAGGCAAGCTGGTGAAAACGATACGTGAGCAATTGAGCCCGGTAGGTAAGAGATTCAAGACTACAATATGGAATGGGCGCGATGACTATGACGGACAGTTAGCGAAGGGGGTATACCTATACAAAGTAAAATTGTCCAATGCTGCTGGCGCCCGGAACACCTATGTCAAGAGCGACTTTCAGAAACTGGTTTTGCTGAAATAAATTGGGTTTTTGAACAATAATAGAAGAGGTAATTAGTTTACTAAATGTCAAAACGGTATCAGCCATTGATGCTCTGATAATAAATGTATTAAATAATGCTGAGATCGTTGATTGCATCGTATATATTGAGAATAAGGCAGTGACGAAAAGAAAATATTATCTTTGCACGCCAAATTAAATCTGGTATAAAAATATCTTATGAGAAAAGTTTTTGCACTCCCTTACATTTCAATTTTACTTCTTTCCTTAATCTGTATAACCACTGTAACCGCTCAGAATTGCATTGAAGTCCCACAGGGCAGTGGCAATTGGGTTCGTCAAGACGGCTCGCCGTGTGATCCACCCATTATTACAGTTGTACCCTTCTTGCGTATCGCTCCTGATGCGCGCTCTACTGGCATGGGAAATGTAGGAATTGCCACCTCCGGTGATGCCAACAGTATGAATTATAATGCAGCAAAATATGCTACAGCAGATAAAGATGGTGGTATCTCACTAAGCTTTGTGCCGTGGCTGAAAAATCTTGGTTTGACAGATATCTACCTGGGCTATCTGTCCGGGTACTATAAATTTGATAAGTTACAGTCGGTAGCGGCTTCACTTCGATACTTCTCACTTGGTAATTTCACTTACACAGACATCAATCGGAATGTCATCGGTACCGGCAATCCACACGAGTTTGAATTGGCAGTTGCCTACTCTCGTAAGTTGTCTGACAAGTTTTCGTCAGCACTTACAGGTAAATATATTTATTCAAACCTCGCAGCAGGACAGACCACAACTGATGGTGTGGATATTGTCTCTGCCAAAGCATTTGCTGTGGATATAGGCTTCCTCTACAAGACTCCATTGAAGACTGCCACTAAGAGTGACTTGAGCATCGGTCTTGCGGTGACCAATATCGGTAGCAGAATATACTATACAAAGCAGAGTACAGGTGATGTTTTACCTGCAAACCTAGGTCTGGGATTTGCGTATGACATTCACTTTGATGCCTACAATAGGTTTACACTGGGTATCGATATTAATAAACTATTAGTTCCAAGTCCAAATCCAGAAGATGTTAGTCCTCAGGATGGCATTCCGGATTATCGGCAGAAGTCAGTTATCTCGGGTGCTCTAGGCTCCTTCAGTGACGCCATAGACGGCGGTAAAGAAGAACTGAAAGAAATAAGTCTCGGTTTTGGAGCTGAATACTGGTACAATGATCTGTTTTCTATCCGTGGAGGTTATACGTATGAAAACCCACGAAAAGGAAATGCGCGCTATATTACGTTGGGACTGGGCTTGAAATACAGCACCTTCGGACTAGGCCTATCTTATATTGTACCTACATCCAATCTCAGAAATGCATTAGACAATACACTGAGGTTCAGTATCTTGTTTGATTTTGGTACTTTTAAGGAGGACAATCAATAAGAAAATAAGTGCATTGAAATAAGCCGGATTCTGTTTATCCTCAGGGAGAATATCTTATCATTTATCTTGGCATTACAATCGCTTGTAAGCTCTTTACTGCCTACCCCTTCCAAATCATGACGAGCCATCATGTGCTTCGAAAAGCATTGGAATATACACGGCATTTCAATACGTAAGGCTTGTCCACCCTATATATCACTATACAGAGGCGTGTGCTCTTACCACACATTTTCACCCTTGCCACTCAGAGAGTTCGGCGGTTTATTTTCTGTGACGCTATCTGTTCCGATCTTTAAGATCAGACCTACCCGTTAGGTAGTACGTTGCTCTGTATTGCCCGGACTTTCCTCACCCCGGCATTCCGGAGCGCGATAAGATTCAATGCACCTAATTCTTATTAGTTTCTTATAAGTATTTTTCTTGCGGATAAGTTCATTTTCTCATCGAGGCGAGGACATCTTTTATGCTATAGATACCTGACTTGTCATTAATGAACTCTGCAGCCATCACTGCGCCAAGGGCAAATCCTCTTCTGGAGTAGGCAGTATGTGTTAATTCAATTTTGTCAATTTCATTTTCAAATGAAAGCTGATGCGAACCAGGCACATCTGCCAGGCGCAATGATTCAATGGGCACATCTGTATCCATTTGCTTTCTTATGCGTCGGGCCAAAGTGAGTGCAGTACCACTCGGAGCATCTAACTTTGCGATGTGATGCGTCTCGGTAATTTTGGTATCGTATTCCGGATAAGGTGACATAATGCCTGCGAGAAATTCTGCTGCTTCGAAAAATAGATTCACCCCCAGGCTGAAATTGGAAGCTGCTATCAATGCTCCTTCATGACTAAGAATTTCACTTTCTACTATATCGAGCTTAGCGTACCAACCGGTGCTTCCACAAATGACGCGCATGCTTGCTCCTGCCAGTTGTACCAGATTCCTAAAAGCAGTCTCCGGAGTGGTGAATTCGATGCAGACATCTGTATTGGTGCGGTTAATATCTGAGAGCTGATGTGCATTGGAAGAATTAATGCGATAGGTGACCTCATGACCACGTTCGAGTGCGATTTGTTCTATCTCACGACCCATTTTACCGTACCCTATGATTGCTATTTTCACAATGGGAAGATATAGACATTCCAGCAAAATAACTGTACATTTGTTTCATTAACATCATTAATTCTATCTATGAGCTGGTTCAAAAGATTGAAGGAAGGTATTCAGACAAGTACCAAAAATAAGAAGGAAGCACCTGACGGCTTGTGGTACAAATGCAATGAATGCAAGCAGGCCAGCACCATGAAGGAGTTTAGAGAAAACTTCTATAAGTGCCCCAAGTGTGACTATCATGCCCGTATAGGTTCCTCTGAATATTTCTGTATTATTTTCGGTCAGGAGTACAAAATCCTGTTTGATAATATAGAGTCTGAAGATTTCTTGCACTTTGTGGATCTCAAGCCTTATGATGATAGACTTAAGGACGCCCAGAAAAAAACCGGTCTGAAAGACGCACTTCAGGTAGCAGTCGGAACTGTAGGTGAGTTTAAATTGCCTCTTGTAGTTGCTTGCATGGATTTTGCTTTTATCGGTGGGTCAATGGGTTCTGTTGTAGGTGAGAAAATAGCACTTGCGATAGAGTACTGTTTGGAGCATAATGCGCCTCTGCTCATCATTTCAAAGTCTGGCGGAGCTCGGATGATGGAGTCTGCCTTCTCATTGATGCAACTTGCAAAGACATCCGGAATGCTGACACTACTCGCAGATGCTGAGCTGCCTTACATTTCACTCATGACGGATCCGACTACAGGAGGTGTGACCGCATCATTCGCCATGTTGGGTGATATCAATCTGGCTGAACCAAAAGCACTTATCGGCTTTGCTGGGCCGCGCGTCATTAGGGAGACAATCAAGCGTGACCTGCCCGAAGGATTTCAAACTTCAGAATCCACGCTTGAGAATGGATTTATTGATAAGATAGTAAATCGGAAAGATCTGGTGCCAACACTGGTCATGTTATTGACCTGTTTGTACCATCCTCACTCTACGCCGGCCTGAGGAATAGTCTGACAAAATTCAATTAATACCCCATTTGTGGTCTTAGGATGGAGAAAGACAACCAACTTATTGTCAGCGCCCACTTTCGGCTCAGCAGATAATAGTTTAAATCCCTTACTTTCCATTTCTTTCATAGTTTCATAGATGTCATCTACCTCAAAAGCCAGATGGTGGATACCTTCGCCTCTTTTAGCTAAATATTTGCTGATCGCATTTTCATTACTATCTGAAGCTACCAGCTCTATTTTTGACTCACCTGTACGATAAAACGCTGTGGAAACTTGTTCACTGGCTACGGACTCTGTCTTATAGGACTCGCAACCGAATAGCCGGTCAAAAAGTTGCTTCGACGCATCCAGATCGCCTACTGCTATGCCAATGTGTTCAAGTCTGAGAATCATATTATGATTAATTTAAGTCAGGTAAAAGTAAGAATGATAGTGTATTCTGGTATAAAAAAAAGTGCTTTGCCGGATAGGTATCAAGGATCTATGAATAAAGAGAGATAAGGTTTTGAATAAATTTTGGCCATTCATTAGTCAACAATTTAACTTCATAAAAGCATTATTTTGACAAAGCCTTTTTAAAATCATAAAATCTTAACCTAATGAAATCAAATTTCTCCTTTTTCGGACGATACTTGAGACGAAACTGGATATAAGTGCCTTGCATCCAGGAATGTATTTCCTTCCTAAGGAAAATAAACGTAACATTCATACGCAGAAAATCATCAAGCTATGGTCAGAGTGCTGTTGCTCTTTGACACAAGTTGTAATACATATCATAAGTGGTTCAATATCTTTTAAAAATCCAATGCATGAAATTCATCTTCAAAATGGACATTTTTATTTCAAACTGGCATATTAAATCTGTGTTTGTATCTCAGCGGGTAAATCTTCCTCCTCTGAATTTTTTCTCCTATTCGGTACATATTCGCGACCCACCATCCGGTAGATTCTTGATTTACCTCTCTCTGCGATTACCAACATACACGGTACCAATATCAAGGTGAGGAAAGTACCAAAGATCAGTCCGAAGATCATAGTCCAACTCAAGGGACCCCAGAAGGCCACACTGTCACCACCGAAGAAAATGTGTGGATCAAATTCTGAGAATAATTTGACAAAGTCTATATTCAAGCCCACTGCTAGTGGTATAAGACCCAGTATAGCCGCTATGGCGGTGAGTAACACCGGAGTCATACGTGTGCGTGCTGCCTCTGCAGCTGCCGCTCTGATCTCATATCCATTGTCTAAAAGGAACTCAGTAAATTCAACCAATAATATTCCATTCCGTACGATTACACCTGCCAGTGCAAATACACCTACGCCGGTCATAACTACTGAGATATTCATGTTGAATATGGTAAATCCAAGTAATACACCCGTCAGTGAGAAAACGATCTCTGATAGAATAATCAATGGCTTTGAAATTGAATTAAACTGCATCACAAGTACCAAAAATATCAGGCCAAAGGCGATGAGGAACGCTGTTCCAAGAAAGCCTGCTGTCTCTGCCTGATCTTCCTGCTCCCCCGTCATTTTGATGCTGATGGATTCAGCATGAGGAAACTTCGCAATTGCTTTTTCAATCTTACCCACTACTTCATTTCCGGTAAACCCGCTGAGTAGATTGGAAGAAATAGAAATAACCCTTTTCTTGTTGATTCTCTTGATACCAGCATAAGTGTTTGAATACTCTACCTTGGCGACAGAAGAGAGCGGCACCTGGCGCACCATACCTCCTTTTGTCATATCACGAAAAGTCAACGGAATATTCAACAAGTTACTTATGTCTTGACGTTGATCTTCTTTTAAGCGGAGGTTTACTTCATATTCGTCCTTATCATCGCGGAATTTTGAAATCTCTTTACCAAAGATGGAAGTACGTAATTCAGAGCCTATCTGGGCCGTAGAGATTCCTTCCTGATTAGCACGATTTCTGTCTATCAAAACTTTGATCTCGGGCTTATTGGTGTAGAAGTCGGATTTTAATTCTTCTACTCCAGCAATCTGCAAGTTATCCAGATAATTCTTCAGATCTTTTGAAGTTTTGATCAGTTCATCAAAGTTGTCACCGGCCACTTCTATATTGATCGGCTTACCGGTGGGAGGGCCATTGGCCTCTTGGTCTACGGTGATCTCAGCTCCCGGAATTCCTTTGACTGCTTCACGTATCTTGTCCAAATATTTTACTGTGGATTCACCCTTACGTTTTCCAAATTCTACAAAGGCGACGGTAACTTTACCCAGTTGAGGCTGGGCTTGAGCTTGCTGATCTTCATTCGTACCTGCACCGATGGCTACATTTGAGATCACGGACTGAACGATGGGATTTTTTTCGCCTAAAACACGGTAAATCCTATCCTCTATCAGATGAGTTATAGAGTCAGTGGTCATCTGATGCGTTCCTATAGGCATGCGGATATAAGTGATGACATAGTTGGGATCAGCCTTCGGGAAGAAATCGACCTTGGGCTGTCGTATTACTGTGAAGACAACTGACAAAATCAACAATATGATGCCGCCAAGTAGGACCCAGAGTGGTCGCCAGCCTTTTAGTGCCTTTGTGATTAGATTGTGATAAAAGTGTTGAAATGAAGGCCATGCCTTAGCTTGAAACTTTTCAATAAGCCATATAAAGACAAATTTATTCAGACAAATGAATAAATACAGGGTCACTATAAAATTCCCCAAACCAAAATTGACCAAATAGCCAATCAAAGCCATCACGCCAAAAGCAATCGAAGTAATGATAAATTTACGATCTATCGCTCTTACTTCACGAATAGTGCGATGTGGCTTCATGAAATCAACTGCAAATACCGGATTGATCAGATATGCCACTACAAGTGAAGCAGAAAGCATTATTATCAATGTAAAAGGAAGATAATACATGAAATCCCCCATTATACCCGGCCAGAATAGTAGTGGTATAAAAGGTAGGAGTGTGACAATCGTCCCCGTCAGTACTGGCAGGAATACTTCACCAGCGGCTATACGGGCAGCTTTCTTGATGGGTATTTTCCCATTATTGAAGATGCGGTGCGTATTTTCTATTACTACCACAGCATCGTCGACCACTATTCCCAGAGCGAGCAAGAATGAAAATAATACGATCATGTTCATCGAATAACCAAAAGCTTGGATGACCAGGAAGGTGATAAATGCGGACAGTGGAACGCTCAGGCCAACAAATAGCGCATTCACGGTTCCCATGAAAAACATCAGGATCAATGTAACAAATAAGAAGCCGATGACTATCGTGTTGATCAGGTCATGAAGTGTGGTGCGTGTTTCTACTGACTGATCTTGGGTGATAGTCACTTTTAGATTTTTAGGTAAATAGCTTTTCTCCATATCATTCAGTTCACTCTTGATATGATCCGAGGCTGAAATCAGATTTTCACCACTTCGTTTGATGACATTGAGGGTAATTACGTTCTTGTGATTGAGCCGGGCATAAGACTCTTGTTCCTTTGTTGCGTCTACTACATTTGCTACGTCCTTGAGGTAGATGGTGCCGCCCATAGTAGATTTGAGGATAATGTTATTCATGAGCGCGGGGTTTTTGTATTCACCTTGTATGCTCACAGCCCATTTGGTCCCATCTACGTTGATCTCACCGCCCGAGATGGTCATGTTTTCATACTTAATGGCATTCTCTATGTCCATAAAACTTAGACCGGCTGCAGCCATTTTGTACATATCTACATTGACTTGAACCTCTCGCTCGAGAGCGCCCACGATTTCGACCTTATTTATCTCTTTAACTGATTCTATCCGGTCTTTGATATCATCTGCGTAGTCTTTCAGCTGGAGTAGGTCATAGTCTCCGGAAAGGTTGATATTCATAATGGGTAGATCCGATAGGTTTATATCGATTATATTGGGCTCCTGTAAGCCTGGATCCTGGGGTAAATCTGCTTTGGCTTTGTCTACCGCATCCTTGACCTTTTGCTTGGCGTCTTCAATCTTTATGCCGGTATTAAACTCCACAATAATGGTTGAAAAGTCCTGCATCGAATTAGAAGTGATCTTCTTCACTCCGGAGATACTTTTGAGCTCTTTTTCTATGACTTTAGTTACTACGTTCTCCATATCTGTAGGACTGGTGCCGGGATATACAGTAGCTACGAAAATATTAGGAATGACTATCTCAGGGAAGTTCTCTTTTGGAATAGACTGATAAGTCAATATTCCCAGAAATGTGAGAAAAATAGTAGCTAGATATATAGTAGTCTTATTGTTAATAGCCCAGGTAGTTGGCTTAAATTCTATATTATGATCTATCATAGCAATATGTAATTAAAGATTATTGAGAGGGAAGGTGAAATTGGTATGTATGTTTGCTTTAGTCGTTGTTTATTTGGAGCAGGTCTCCCTCGTTGATATTTTGACTTCCGCTGGTGATGAGTAGATCACCTTTCTCCAGACCGCTTAAGACTTCAACTTTATCAGTGCTTACTACACCAATTTTGATAGGTGCAGGTACTACTGTAAGGTGTCCGTCTTTCATTTTAGCAAGATATACATAGTATCCATCCAGGTTTTTCAAGAGTGTTTTGACCGGAATCGCAATGGTGTTTGATTTCGCATAATCATTGATGGAGAGTACACCCACCATATCTGATTTTACCAATGTTTTATCTCCGGTTAGAGTTACTTCTGCAGTAAAGGTTCTGTTGAGTGGATTAATTACCTGACTAAGATATTTTACTTTTCCTTTGATGTCTTTATCGATATCTGGAAAGTGAACTGTCACGTCGCTGTTTTTCTTTATTTTTGAAATATAAGACTCGGGAATCTCAGCCTTGAAAGTTACGCCTTCATTGCTCACTATTCTAAATGCGGGCATGCCTGGTGCGATAGTTTGCCCGATCTTTAAAGCCACTTGATCGACTACACCTGAGAAGGGCGCTTTTATTTTGTACAACTCATTGGATTGATACATTGTCCTCAGATTTGCTTCCAGCGCTTCTTTATTATTTTTCGCAGAAAGGTATTGTACTTCAGAGCCAATCTTTTGATCCCACAGCTTTTTTTGCTTTTCATAGATTTGAGAGGCAAATCCCAGTTGTTGCTTTATCTGAGCAATATTTTGGTTCATTACATCATTGTCAATACGCGCCAGGGTCGTACCTTGTTTCACGTATTTACCCTCCGTCACATAGATGCTTTTTACAGTACCGCCCATAGAGGCAGATACGACTGAGTTAGCATCCACATCTATTTTTCCCATTACCTGAGTCTGAGAAGAAAAGTTAGAACCTGCAAGCGTATCTACTGCCACAAACTTGATGTTGAGCTCTTTATTAGCTGTATCAAGCTTCGCAATTTCTTCTTTTAGTGTTTTGATTTCCTTATCCAGGGCATCGCTTTGAGTTTCCAGCTTTTCAAGTTTCTTTTGCTTAGCTGCGAGATTATTATCAGTTTTTCCTTTGCCACAGGCTGCAATCAGTGTCACAAAGAGGAACAACAGTATCGAATATCTATTTTTCATAAAACTATTTTTCTTGATTATTAAAAGGTGTATTTACCGAGTGCTTTTTGTATTTCTGAGAAAGCTTTGATAAGTTCGTATTGGGCCTGCAATAGATTGTTTTGTGCTGCATACACATCCGTCTCGGCTTGCTTAACTTCAAAGCTGGAGCCGATTCCTTCTTTGTATTTTATATTGGAGACTCTGAATATTTCATCTGCCAACTTTAATGCTTTAGATCTCGTATCTACTGTCTCACGTGCGATTAGATATTGATTGCGAGAATTGGTCAGTGAGAGATTAATCGCTCTTTGGTAATTTTCAATATCTACATTATTTTTTTCAACTTTCAGCTTGGCTCGTTGCATTTTAGCATCCTTTTCCCACCCATCGAAAATGGGAATATTGAGCTGTGCACCTACAAGTGAAGTAGGTAGCCAGGTTCCTCCCTTTTTGAATATATTATCCGACTGAAATGAACGCTGGAAACTACTTATTATGATCAATGAGGGCCAGTAAGCCATACGATATCGTTTTATATCTAAAGCAGCAAGTTCATTCGCTTTTTGCAATACCAGGTATTCAGGTTTATCATTGAATGATAGCTCGGCAGCAGCCAGTTCCGGATGGTTCTCTGCATTATTGAATAATTCATCAAAGGAATCAGACAATACGATGGGTTGGTCCGGGGTGTACTGCATTTGAAACTTCAGAAGATCTTTCATCAGTTCGATCGATCGGGTGAGATTGCTGGTAGTAGACTGTAGTGTGGCGAGACTTAAATCCACTCTGTCCACATCGAGTTTTTCATTTAGCCCCTGCTTATTGATGGCGGCTACGTCATTTCTCAACAAATTTAAATTCGCAATATTTTTTTCCAGAATCTCTTTGTTTTTCTCAGCTATTAGCACAGCATAATAAGCATCAGTAATAGTATTGCGCAGTGTGATGGGAGAAACTTCACTTTGTAAGGAGACCAGCTCGCGATATGTCTTGGCAGCTTCAAGTGCAACCAGGTAGGAACCATCAAAAGCCAACCAACTAAAGTCCGCAGAGGCTGCAAAATTATTCTTTTGCTGGAAGGACAACTGACCACCTTGTTGAGCTTGCAATTCATTGATCTGTGGATAATCAGCAGCCACACCAGTACCTATCAATATGCCTTTGATAGCCGGTGTGAGAAAGTCACCCACCGGGACAGAGGGTGTTTCTATAAAATAATTATAGCCCAACTTACCCGTAAGTTTTGGTAGTCCTATAGAGCGAAGTTCCCGCATGTTCTGTTCTGCATCTGCCATATTGATAGCGTTGATGTGTGTAGAACTGTGATGCTCAATGGCATATTTCACCGCTTCATCCAGCGTAAAGGATTGTTGCGCCTGAAGAGCTACAGAGCCGGTAAAGAGGCTCAACAAAATGATTATGAATAATTTATGCATAGGATCTATTTAAAATATTTAACCTGATATTTTTGGATTAATTTTCTGCCCTTATCATTAGCAATTCCATTGAGGTGGTAGATTATATATTCTTGTAAAAGCAACTTTTTATCAAATTTTGAACCTGGAAATACGGCTTCATCAGTCATGAGCAGAACTGTATTAAAATACAACTGACAAATAATCTCCACGTTTATCTCCTCCCTGTAAAGCCCCATTTCTTTTCCACGAAGGATATTTTTAGTCATTTGGTCGAACACCATCTGTTCTTTATTCTTGTGGAACTTGTCCCATATATGAGCGTAATATTTCTTTAGCTCATATATAGTAACCGGACTTATTTCTTGCAGGCTGGTGATAATCTGACGGAATACCAGAAAAATAGTTTCTACGGGGTCTAGATTCTCACCTACGATTTCACACGTGAGATCATTATCCCTGTGTTCGTAGACTTCCAGAGCTTCCAGTAGCAACTCATTCTTATTACTGAAATATTTATACAATGTTTTTTTTGACATGCCCAGCTCAGTAGATAGATGATCCATAGTGACATTCTTGATGCCATACTTAAGAAAGAAGGTAATTGCTTTTTGTTTTATCTGCGTCTTAATATCCAAACCGACTGTGTCATTTTTAATATGAGTGCAAAGATAAAGGCAATATCTGGAATGGAAACTATAAACACTTAAATAGTTTCCACAGTTTATTATTCTGAACTTTGATAATAGTATTTATTAAAAATTGCTATCGCCAAGGCTAATAAAAATATTATTTAGGTATATTCGATAATGAGCACCCAAATGATGGGAAATCCGGAAAATTGCTAATCGACAAATGAATATAATTTTCCGATGAATGCAGTCTGTTATAGCTTCAATGCACTATGAGTTGGAAACTGAGCATTATGTGTTATTTTCGCGGTGAAATCAGCGTATGAAGGTAACAGAACATATAGAGAATGCAGGTGGTAAGACCTTAATATCTTTTGAGATTCTTCCACCATTGAAAGGAGGAAGTATGGCTAATATTTTCAAGGCGTTGGATCCGCTCATGGAATTCAAACCACCCTTTATCGATGTGACTTATCATAGGGAAGAATTTCTGTATCAAATGCAACCCAGTGGATTCTATCAGAAGTTTGCTATACGCAAGCGACCCGGTACTGTGGGTATATGCTCAGCCATCATGCATCGCTATGAGTGTGATGCGGTCCCCCACCTCATCTGTGGTGGATTCTCTAAGGAAGATACCGAGAATGCACTCATCGACTTAAATTTTCTAGGAATATCCAATATCCTTGCACTTCGCGGTGATGCTCGTAAGTTTGAAACAGATTTTATGCCAGAGCCCGCCGGTCATGAATATGCGCTCGATTTGGTGAGCCAAATCCAGACTATGAATCAAGGCATATATCTGGACTCCGGAATAGAGAAAGGCAGTCGAACAGAATTTTGTATCGGTGTGGCCGGATATCCCGAAAAACATTTTGAATCTCCCAATCTTATAATGGATATCAAGTACCTCAAGATGAAAATAGATGCAGGTGCTGATTATATAGTTACCCAAATGTTTTATGATAATGAGGCATTTTTCAGATATGTAGATATGTGCAGAGCTGCAGGAATTACAGTTCCGATTATCGCCGGCCTTAAACCCATTACTAAGCTTTACCAATTGAAATCTATTCCACGCCATTTCTATGTCAATATGCCCGAAGCGCTCATCAAGGAGGCGGAGAAGATCACAGAAGATGCACAGATGAAGGAACTGGGCATCGAGTGGTGCATCTCACAGTCTAAGGAACTGAAAGAGCGCGGTGTATCTTGTCTGCACTATTATACGATGGGAGATTCATCTTCTATCAGAAAGATCTGTTCACAAATAATCTAATAGCATTTTGAAATACAATATTCACATTCCGGAGCATTCTGACTTCACGATTTGGAATTTCCCATTCGGTATAGGTATCATAGGTGGAGAGAAAAGGGTAGTATCTAGATTGGGAGATACCATCATAGATCTTGCTGCGCTTCATAGCAGTGGTTTGTTAATTAATTCTGCCGAAGTAGAGATCACTCTGCAAAATGATTTTCTAAATGATTTCATTCGGCTTGGAAAATCGACGACGAATGCCATTCGCAACAGACTGATCGAGATCTTCACTTCTGTGGAAGGTGATCATACGGAGATAGTGCGGAATAATGTACTCCATGCAGCGAATACCGTGCCGATGAGCCTGCCAGTGAATGCAGGAGACTATACTGATTTCTATTCGAGTAAGGAACACGCCTTTAATGTAGGTGTACTCTTTCGAGGAGCTGAAAATGCGCTACAACCTAACTGGCTTCATTTGCCCGTTGGGTATCACGGCCGCTCATCCTCCATCGTAGTTAGTGGTACTGACCTGGCATGGCCTTATGGCCAGATCTTCGACCGCGCAAAAGGGATACCCGAGTTTGGCCCTTGTCAGAAGATGGATTACGAACTAGAAATGGCTTTCGTAATCGGAAAAGATTCCACTTTAGGTTGTCCGGTGGAGGCAGAAGAGGCTGAGGATTATATCTTCGGATTTGCGCTATTCAATGACTGGTCAGCACGCGATATCCAGGCCTGGGAATATGTGCCTCTTGGACCGTTCCTAGGAAAAAATTTTGGGTCTACAATTTCTCCCTGGATAATCACTCTGGAAGCTTTGGAGCCCTTTAGAACGGAATCCCCGGTGCAGGTGCCGGAAATATTGGAGTATCTGAAGACACCCGGCGAAAAGACCTTTGACATACAGATCTCTGTGAGTATTCAACCTTCAGATGGTACTGAGACATCAATAGCTACTTCGAACTTTAAATACCTGTACTGGAACCCCAGCCAGCAAATAGCACATCACACAGTCAATGGTTGTAATCTCAGGGTGGGGGATATCATGGCTTCAGGAACTATCTCAGGCGAGAACCCGGGTCAACTCGGTTCTCTGCTGGAACTCTCTCACAATGGAAAAGAGACGATTGAGCTGGAAGGGGGCGTAGTGCGTACTTTTTTAAAATCAGGAGACACTGTTCGACTCACAGGTCATTGTCATAAAGAAGGTGTTTCCCTTGGATTCGGTGTGGCCGAGGGCAAAGTAGTTAACGAAAAATTATAAATGGCGGTATGCAATTAATTATAAATTAT
>Ga0073900_10000219_pt1 | contig 44376 bp, 42 predicted proteins | sample KloWWTmetKNB5Kit_FD_66666 | JGI IMG/M metagenome (GOLD analysis project Ga0073900, IMG submission 66666) | Active sludge microbial communities from Klosterneuburg, Austria, studying microevolution and ecology of nitrifiers - Klosterneuburg... | ecosystem: Engineered > WWTP > Aerobic digester >...
AAGACGGCGTAAAAAAACGCAAACGGGTTTCTCCGTTGCCAACAAAAAAGGCCTCACGAGTTGCCAAGCTTTGGTTTGGCAACTCGTGAGGCCTTAAAGCCATCCGGCAAAAATTATTTGGCTAGCTTGGCCAGCGCCGAGTTGGGCCAAAGATAAGTTTTGACGGCGCGATACGGCATCGTGACTTCCTGCATCCCGGCGGCGTAGGGCATGACCTGATAGTGGTCAAACGTCATCACAATGCCCTTGGGCGAGAGATTCCACACCCGATAATTTTCTGGCGTGGGCAACGCGCCTTCGGGGAACAGCAGCAAATCACGCGCTTTCAGGTTCGCAGTGGCGTATGCGCTCATCATGCGAAGGGGGTTTATCTTAGGCTTAAACACATCGGCCAGCGTCATTTCTTTGCCGGTGTTCATATCAAAATTGATTGAGCGCGAGTAATGGTTTGGGTGTGCCGCGCCTTTGGCATACGGAGAGAACTCCAAACGAACGCTGGCAATGTCATTGGTTTGCATAAACAGCGTGTAGCTCATCCACAAACCGCTGACCACCCCAGAAGGCATGTCCAGCCCTTCGCTTTCCTTTGCAATTTCAATAATCCCGTCAATTTCGGGGCGAATGACGCTCATCACCAAACTATTAAAGGCGTTGGCTTTGTCGGCATTCGCGGCGTTCGCCACCATCTCCGGCCAAAATAAATCCAATGTGTAGGATGGGTTCTCGTAAGATTGAACCCCGTGACGGGTCTCGACAACATAAGTTGGCGGCATTGGCGAGGTGGCAAACACGGCATTGGCGGGCACCGCCATAACCAGCGCAAGCGCCATCGCCACAAAACGGGGGACTGAGTTAAACGTTTTGTTCATCATGCAAATATATACGAAGTTCACTGCACTTTTGTTCCAAAGCGGCCAGATCTCTGTGATGCGCATAAAATACCGCCATGCAAGATTTGTTTGGCCAAGCCGCCGAGACTCAGATGAAAAGCGAAGCCCCGCTGGCCGCGCGGATGCGCCCGCGCACGCTGGATGAGTTTGTCGGCCAGGAGGAGATCGTTGGGCCTGGCAAGCTTTTGCGCCGCGCCATCGAGTCTGACCGCTTGTTCAGCTCCATCATTTTGTGGGGGCCGCCCGGCACAGGCAAAACCACCCTGGCGCGCATCATCGCCAACACCACCAAAAGCCAGTTCGAAACCCTAAACGCGGTGATGAGTGGCGTGGCAGATATTCGCAAAGTGGTGAATGAAGCCCGCGAACGCCGCAAGCTCTATCGCCAAAGAACCATTTTGCTAGTGGATGAAATTCATCGTTTTAACAAAGCCCAGCAAGATGCGCTTTTGCCGCACGTGGAAGATGGCACGCTGATTTTGATTGGCGCGACCACCGAGAACCCTTATTTTGAGGTGAACAGCGCCCTCATCTCGCGCTCGCGGCTGTTCCGGCTCAACACGCTCACAGACCAGCAGGTGATGGCGCTCATGCGGCACGCGCTGGCCGATTCTAAGCGCGGTTACGGCGCGCGGAAGGTAGACATCACCCCAGAAGCGATGCTGCATTTTGCGCACATGGCCGGCGGCGACGCGCGTAATGCGCTGAACGCGCTGGAATTGGCGGTGGAATCCACGCCACCCACAAACGGCGTGACGCACATTGATTTGGCGGTGGCGCAAGACAGTATTCAGCGCCGCGCGGTTTTGTATGACAAAGAAGGCGATGCCCATTACGACACCATCAGCGCGTTTATAAAAAGTGTGCGCGGCAGCGACCCCGATGCCGCGCTGTATTGGCTGGCCAAAATGATTTACGCGGGCGAGGATCCGCGTTTTGTGATGCGCCGTTTGCTCATTTTGGCGGGCGAGGATATTGGTCTGGCCGACCCGATGGGCGCGGTGGTGGCTGCCGCCTGCGCCCAAACGCTGGATTACATTGGGATGCCGGAAGGGATGTATCCGCTGGCCGAGGCCACGCTGTATTTGGCGACCGCGCCAAAGAGCAACAGCGCGGGCGGCTACTTTCGCGCTCGCGCCCAAATTGAGGCCGAAGGCGCGGGCGAGGTGCCAGACCCGCTGCGCGATGCCAACCGCGACCGCAAAGGGCTGGGGCATGGCGAGGGCTATATTTATCCGCACGACTTCCCGGAACACTGGGCGCCGCAAAATTATTTGCCGCGCGAGATCGCGGGCATGACGTTTTACGCGCCCTCTGGCGTGGGCTACGAGAAAGATGTGCAAGAAAGGCTGGCCCGCTGGCGCGAGGCGCAACGCAAAGCGCTGGGCGTGCAAGGCCGCGAGGGGCCATCACTCAGCCAGGAACAAATTGAACGCATGAAGCGCGAGCGGTAAAAAAAAAGCCTCCGAATTACACCGGAGGCTTTTTTTATTCGTTAAATAAATCGCCCAGCGCGTCCTTCCACACATCGCCCAGCGCGGTAAAGGGGCGCTCCTCAAAACCCGCCGTAATTTTGGCGATGTATTCTTTGACCGGCGCATCTGAGAGCTGTTTGGACAGCTCGTCTATTTGCGCGTTCACGGTCTCTGTAAGCTCGCTGGCTTTTTGAGAGAGGTCAGACAAATCCAGCCCCAGCTTGAACATGTGGTCAATGCGGCGCATCACATCCAGCCACGCGCGATGATCCTCTTCCACCGAGATATTTTGCGCCCGCTGATTCATCTGCGAAAAATCGTAAACCGGCACAAAGGCATACATCGAGAAATACTCAATTCCCAGCTTTTCTGCCGGGTCGTTCATATACGAACCGATGCTGACCCCGCCCTCGTAATTCGAGAAACTCACCGCATATTCGCTTAGCTCGGCTTTTAGATGCGGATGCGAATAGCTGCACGTAAAGGCGCGTTCCTTCTCGTGCGGCACAATCGCATATACCCCGCCTGTGGCCGCAACGCGCTTTACCTTTAGCGCTTGCGCTATTTCAAAAAACGCCGCCGCATATTTTTCAATATTCAGTTGCGGCTCGTCGCCCAGAAAAATCACCAGCCCGGTTTTGCCATTCGACCAGTAATACACATCGTTGCGCGGGCCTTCTGCCTCCACCCGGTAGCCATCCTGAAACTTGAAGCGCGGGCGAAAGAAAAATTGCGAGACCGGGGTTTGAAAAATGTAAAAGCCATCTGGTTTGATGTGGCCGATTTTGCGCGCGCCCAGCGTATCCACCAGATATTGTGGCAGCGCCGATGACACGCCACCCGCGTCGGCCCATTGCCGCCACCCAGCGATCATATACATTTCTTCAGCCTCAGGCCGCTCAAATAATTCAAGTTCTCCGCTCATGCGCAGTACTTTACTCCAGATTGTTAGAATTACGAATGACAAATCGCAAAACACAAATTGCTTAATGAACTCTTATCAATCCGTCCTTCCGCTGGCGCAATTAGCCGTGAACAAACCTTTTCTGGCGCAAATGGCAAACGCCCGCGCCCTGCTGGTGCGCCAGAGCGATGACCGTGTGGTGGCCTTCTCGCCGTTGTGCCCGCATCAGCTTGGCAATTTGGCCGATGGCGCCTGCCGCGCCGATGAGATTGAATGCCCCGTGCACGGCTACCTCTTTAGCCTGCACACCGGCGCAAGCGTGTACCCGCGCGGCGAATATCACCTGCGGTTTTTTGATGTCAAGATTGAAGATGGGCAAGTGTTTGTTCATATTCCTCGCCCCAAATGGATGGACTGATTTTGACGCGGGGGGTAAACAGGCCTGCCAAATTCCAAACGTCGGTTTTTCGCGCGCCTTTTTCGCAGAAATAGGAGTACAATTTAACCCACAAAAGCCATGAATGCTCTTGAACCACTGATCTATGATCTCTCATCCCCCGGAAGAATTGGCGTTGAATTGCCTGCTTCTGATGTGCCAAATTACGAACTTCCCGCGCATTTGCTCCGTGACGAGCTGCCCTTGCCAGAAGTGAGCCAGATTGACGCGACGCGCCATTTCACGCGGCTCTCGCGGCTAAACATCGCGGTAGACACCACGATGTATCCGCTGGGAAGCTGCACCATGAAATACAACCCGCGCGTGAACGAAGACGCGGCCCGCCTGCCCGGCTTTGCGCTGGCGCACCCGCTGCAAGACCCAATGGTCTCTCAGGGCGCGTTGTATTTGATGCACGAATTACAGGGCTACCTGAGCGAGATCGCCGGCATGGCGGGCACCAGCCTGCAGCCTGCCGCCGGGGCGCATGGCGAACTCACCGGCATCCTCGTGATGCGGGCGTATCACCGCGACCGCGGCGACACAAAGCGCACCAAGATGCTCATCCCAGACAGCGCGCATGGCACAAACCCAGCCAGCAGCGCGATGGCCGGCCTGACCGTTGTGGAAATCGCCAGCGACTCACGCGGAAATGTTGACCTCGCCTCACTCAAAGCCGCGCTGGGCGATGACGTGTGCGGCCTGATGATGACCAATCCCAACACGCTGGGCATGTTTGAAGAGCACATTGAAGAAGTGTGCCGCCTTGTGCACGAAGCGGGCGGTTTGGTGTATGGCGATGGCGCAAACATGAACGCGCTTTTGGGCGTGGCAAAACCCGGCGAGATTGGGTTTGACGTGATGCACTTCAACCTGCACAAGACCTTCAGCACCCCGCACGGCGGCGGCGGCCCTGGCTCCGGCCCGGTGGCGGTGGCAAAACATTTGGTAGACTTTTTGCCCGGCCCAATTGTGACCATGACCGAGCCAGAGGAAGAGGACGGCGCCCCAACCTACGAGCTGGTCGCGCCCGCCAAGAGCATTGGGCGGATGAAGTCGTTCTTTGGCAATTTTGGGATGCACGTCCGCGCCTACACCTACATTCGTGTGCACGGCGAAGACGGCCTGCGCGATTCCAGCAAACACGCCGTGCTGAACGCCAACTATTTGCAGGCGCGGCTCAAGGGCACGTATCACGCGCCAAACGGCGAGCGCCATTGCATGCACGAGACGATTGTGCAGGGCAAGATTCCCGGCTCAGACATTCGCGCGCTGGATATCAGCAAGCGGTTGATGGATTACGGGTTCCATCCCGCCACCAACTACTTCCCGCTGATTGTGCCCGAGGCGCTCATGATTGAGCCAACCGAGACCGAGAGCAAGCAAACAATGGATGAGTTCGTGGCGGCCATGCTCGCCATCGCCGATGAGGCGCTCCATCACCCAGAGTTGCTGCACAATGCCCCGCACACCGCGCCGCTCAAACGGCTGGATGAAGTGAAAGCCGCCAAAGAACTGGTGCTGTGCTGCCGCATTTGAGACAGGATTTGTTGTTTAACGTCAAATTTTGGGCTGGACTTACGCAAAACGGGGTTGCTCTCTCGAAAATGATGAAATAAACCAAAGGTTTAGGCGGTAGGGGCGAGGCATGCCTCGCCCCTACCACGCCATTCCACGCGTTCAAGAGGTTTTTGCGTAAGTCCAGTTAAAATAATGCGAGTTATTGGATAGGAACAGAATTTAGAGAATTGGGCGTAACGCCCTTACTCAAAACCGACATCAGCTAAAAGCGGGCAGATGAATCTTCGTCTGCCCGCTTTTTATTTTTCGTCAAAGCAAGAGAACACTCCGCGCTGGTCAGTCTTTCACTCTGCATACAATTAGCCGTTCATGTCTAAAAAGAAAAAACAACGCGGTGGCGACCGGCTGCCGCTTGACCCCAACACCCCCGACGCGCGGACGCACCTAAAACTGGGCGACCGCGTCACGCTGGATTTAACCGCCGTCACCCCGCATGGCGATGTGATTGGCCGACACGAGGGCATCGTGGTGTTTGTGCCTTACGTCCTCCCCGGCGAGCGGGTGGAGGTGGAGATTAGCCATGTGCGGCGCAGTTTTGCGCGCGGGCTGCCCGTGCAGCGCCTGACCGACTCGCCTGACCGCGTGACCCCGCCCTGCCCTGTTTTTGGCGTGTGCGGCGGATGCCAGTGGCAGCATGTGCGCTACGAAAAACAACTGGAGTTCAAAACCGATCTGGTGCGCGAGCAATTGACCGGCATTGGCAAGTTTGAGAACCCCAACGTGTTGCCGTGCGTGCCCAGCCCGCGCCCGTATGAGTATCGCAACCGAATGCAGTTCAGCGTGTCCGAGACCGGACATCCGGGGTTTCATCGCCCCGGCACGCGCGAAATTCACAACGTGATTGAAATTGACGACTGCCTGATCAGCGACCCGCAAATACGCGAGAAATTGCAAGGCTGGACGCCGGATGTGGGCATGAATGGCGCGGGCGAGCTGGTACACCAAATTGATGTGCGGGTGACCGACCGCGAGGCCGAGGGCGGCTCCATCTTAAAAGTGGGCCAGTTTGAGTATTTTGTCTCGCCGCAATCCTTCTTTCAGGTAAACGTGGGGATGGCGGAGTGGCTGGCGCAGCACGTGGTGGATGCGCTGGACCTGCGCGGCACAGAGACCGTTTTGGATTTGTATTGCGGCGTGGGGTTGTTCACCCTGCCGCTGGCGGCCAAAGCCGCGCGGGTGTTTGGGGTAGAGAACAACCGGGAAGCCATCGAAGACGCCGAAAAGAACAAGCGCCAACTGCCCGAAGACAAACAACCCGTGTTTATACGCGCAGATGTGATGAAGGCGATTAAAAAAGAGCCGATGGTGAGCGAGCATTTTGACGCGATTGTGGTGGACCCGCCCCGCGCCGGCGTGTTTTACGATGTGTTGATGAAGCTGATTGAGCTTCGCCCGCAAAAACTGGTGTATGTCTCGTGCGACCCGGCCACGCTGGCGCGCGACCTGCGCATTTTGTGCGATAACGGCTACGCCTTACTCTCGGCGCAGCCGTTCGACATGTTCCCGCAAACGCATCACATTGAGACGTTGGCCTCGTTGGCTTTGCGCTGAACGATGAAGTTGACCCGCGCGTTCTTAAAGTAGCTGTTCTGCGGGTCATCCTCGTTCAAAAGCACATCGGTCACGTGCACCACCACGTGCAACCGCGATGTGACAATGTCAAATTTAAGGTTGTCAGTAGCGCGGATCACCTCGCCTTTTTGCGCCAGTTTTGCGCGAATGGCGGGCGTGTTCATGGCGTGATCGGTCGCCAGAATTTTTGTCACGCTCTTAAAATCGGCTTTGTCAAACACCCATACCGAGAGGGCATCCACGCGGGCGGGGCTGTCTGCGCCCAAACGATCCGCGATGCTCACGCCGCACTCGCCGTTCAACTCGCCTTTCGCCCCGCTGATGGCGAAGTCCTGATCAAACATATCATCGCCCTGCGCGTAATTGGCCACAAAACCGCCACCCAGGGGCTGGGCGGGCTGGGCGGGTTGAAAGATGGCCTGCGGGGTGGCGTTTAGCGCGGCCACCGCCGTTGCCGCGGCTGCCGCGGCGGCTGCGCCCGTCACAGGTTTGGCAGGGGGCAAATCCACCTGTTCCATCTCAACAAATGTGTCCATGGTTGGGATGGCCGGCGCGGCGGGCGCGGCAAATTCGTTTTCCGCTGGCTCCTCCCAAACTTGTTGGCTCTGCTGGCGCGAGGTGGTTGCGCCCGCGCCAATTGGCTGCGCGGTTAGCGCGGCGGCCTCTTCATCTATTAAATCCTCCGGCGGATGGAAGTTGGTTTGGGCGGTTCCGCGGGTGGGGCTGGCGGCCGCGATGTTCACTGGCAGGCTCAGCCGCGTGATGTAACCCAGACCCAGCAGAATCAGCGGCAAGGCCACCAGCAGCCCAATAAAGCCAAGCCACAAATTACGGTTGGCGATCAGCCGTTGAAGCACGTTCGCGTTCTGGTCGGGAATGTTGGCGGCGTTCACGCCCTTGAGCAACTCGCTTACGGCCAGCTCATCGTTAGAGTTGAAGTAACCGCCATCTTTGTCACGGCTATTTTCGGCCTTCACCGCATCCAGCGCGTTTTGCACCATCAGGGCGGCTGTTTCTTTGTTCGCATCGCCAGAGGTAAGCCCCAGCATGTTGGCCGCTTCATCAAAAGCCACCTTTTGGTTGCCCAGCCCTTGCTGATAGCGGCGAGCCACATTGACCACATACAACTCGCGGTACTCCGCGATCTTTGTGGCCGGGTCGGCAGATTTAAGCAAACGCGGAGACGCGCCTTTAAAAAACACCTCTGCGGGCAGCACGGCAAATGACAGCCACGCGCAAACCAGCGCGCCGATCAAAATGCCCGCCAAAACGCCCAGCAGACGGTTGCGGTCAATAAGCTCTTTAATAATTGATGGCATACGCGGTATTCTACTCAAGAATCAGTTTGTTGGGGCGCGTTCGCAAAAGCATCTACTCCAAGTAAATCGCTCAAAGTGCTGATTGAGTACTGATTGAAGCTGTTTTTTGTCCAAAAATTTTGCTCAAAACGCATTTTCTTCAGATTTACTTTGCTTTACTGCGTTCGTGTGTATCGGCGTTTCACCGGCAGCGGATAAAATCCGCCGCCTAAGCTTTAGAAAACCCGCGAGTGCGGGTTAAAAACGCCGATTTAACCCGTGAGCAGGTTTCTTAACCAACTAGCCGCCGGATTTATCCACGTCCTCCTCGCGAAAGCGGGGATGGCGGCAACCAGCGCACATCGCGTTAGCGTGAATTACTCGGAATACATGGTTCGCAAAAGGACAAAATGTGCGCGCGCTTTGGTTTTGGCCCTGCCAGCCCCGCTAATTCTTTAACAAGCGCCCAAAATTGCGCTTGCCCACTTTCAGCACCACCGGCGCGGCCAAATTGACCGTCTCTTTCCAATCACTCACCTTGCGGCCATCTACCGAAACGCCGCCACCCTCAATCAATCGGCGCGCCTCACCTTTGGATTTGGCGAACCCCATTTCGGCAATCGCGTCCACAATGTTCACGCCATCGGCCAAATGAAATTCTGGGATGTGTTCTGGCGTGTCCTTCTCACGGAACTTGGTGATGAAATCCGCCTCGGCGCGGGCCGCTGCCTCATCCGAATGGAAGATAGACACGATTTCCCGCGCCAACTCCATCTTCACATCGCGCGGGTTCACGTCGCCAGCCAGTTTGGCCTTCACTTCTTCAATCATGGCGGGCGTGTAGCGCGTGACCAGCTCAAAATAAATCTGAATGGCGCTGTCTGGGATGGACATGACTTTGCCATACATGTCTTCTGGCGTGGAGAAGATGGGGATGTGATTTCCCAGCGATTTTGACATCTTGATCACGCCATCTGTGCCGGGCAAAATCTTGACAAAGATGCCAATTTGCGGGCGCTGGCCGTTGGCCTCTTGCAGCTTGCGCCCGGCGGTCAAAATATTGAACAACTGGTCGCTGCCGCCCACCTGCACATCGGTTTCCTGCGCCACCGCGTCGTAGCCCTGCATCAAGGCGTAAAACGTCTCATGCAGGTAAATCGGCTCGCCTTTTTCCAGCCGCAGCGCAAAGTTCTCGCGGGTCATAAACTGCTGAACCGTGAAGTTCTGGGCAATCTTGATCACATCCAAAAAGCTGAGTTCGCTCAGCCATTCCGCGTTAAAGCGCACCCGCGTTTTGCTTTTATCCAAAATCTTAAACGCCTGGTCGGCATAGGTCTGCGCGTTTTCGGCCACCTTTTCGGCGGTCAGCAAATCGCGGGCCTTGTCTTTGTCGGATGGGTCACCGAGCAGCGACGTGTAATTTCCAATCAGGAAAGTCACATCGTGCCCAAGCTGCTGAAACTGCCCCAGCTTGCGCATGGTGATGGTGTGACCGAGGTGTAAGTCGCTGGTGCGGGGGTCGTAGCCGCAATAAATTTTTAGCGGCTTGCCGGTTTTCTGGCTCAGCTCCAGCCGGTTTCGCAGCTCTTTTGCCATATTGCGAGCCAGCGTGGCATCGCCAAAATCCGTGCCCTGCATAAGCAAAGCCACCTGTTCATCCAGCGTCAAATTCGTTGCAAGTTGTGACATATCAAAAGACATTATAAAAGACGGGAGACGGGAGACGGAGGACGGTTGATGACAACCAGCCCCCAACTCTTACCTAAACATCGCCGTGTCGTAGCCGCGCAGGGCAAAACCGGCGTTGAGCAGCGTGATGCTGGCGTAAATCAGCAACGCGCCGCGGTCATCCCGCCCCTCGGTAAAGGCAAATGTGGCAGGCACGGCCAAAACAACCAGCGCGCCATACAAGTAATGCACAAACCGCAGCGTTGCGCCATACCCCTGCGTGAGCAAAATCAGCCCAAGCGCCATTTGCACCAGCCCCAAAACGGGGCTAAGCGCCAACGCGCCCGCGTAGTTGCCATCCACCCGCTTGGCCCCGCGCAAAAAATTAATAAACCCCCAAATGCCCAAAATGGCGTTGAAATAAATCACCGCGCTGGCGATGTTGATGTGTATTTGAAGTAAGCTCATATTTTTGTGTGTCACTCGCTTGCGGGGGTAAAACGGTCGCTCAACCGGCCTTTCAACTCTGCCAGCATGTCTGGCGATGACCCGCCCAGCACGGAGAACGAGATGGCGCTAAGGTCTGCGCCCGGTGCCAGCGGGAAGGCGTGGGCGCTGGTGGCAAGCGCTGCCCCGGCCTCCAGCATGATGGGCCAGAGCGCGGCCACATCCCACACATGCACGGTCATGCCCATGGTGCCAATGCTGGCACCGCACGCCAGCATGGCCAGGTCAAACCCGGTGGAACCCGCCACGCGGATGCGCATGGGCACATCGGGTCGGCCCTTTTTGAGGGTGCGGGTGCAGCAGGCAAACACCTGCGAGGCGTCCATCCTTTCCGCGTCGGATGAATAAATGGGCGCGTCATTGCAAAACGAGCCGCCGTTTTTTACCGCGTAATAATGCTCGCTGGTCATGGGGAAATCGGCCACGCCCATCACCGGCTCGCCGTTGTGCAAAAGCCCAATCAGCACGCCCCACACGGGGAAGCCCCACGTAAAGTTGGTCGTGCCGTCAATGGGGTCAATCACCCAGCACCACTCCTCGCCGTTAAAAACTTTTGCGCTCTCTTCGCTCAAAATGCCGTGCTGTGGGTATTTTTGGCGGATGGCGCTCACGATGCGCTTGTCCGATTCGAGATCGGACTCGGTGACGAGCGTGTCATCTTTTTTCTTGGTGGCGATGAGGCGGCCAAAGTTGGCGACCAGCAATTGCGCCGTGTCTCGCGCAAGGTCGCGGGCAAAAGCCAGCGCCCCATCGGGCAGGTCATAACCGCCCAGAGCGCCATCCACCACCTGCAAGGCAAAGCGGGCCGCGTTGCGCTGTTCAATCACCCGCTCGGGGTCATCCAAAATGGCGGCCAGCAGGTCGCGCACGGGTTGTTTTTCTTCCGGGCTGATGGATTTCCATGCTTCCAAAATCTGCCCGCGGTCTTCGCTAAAGATGTGTTGCCAGAATACATCAAGATTCATGAGTGAGCCAATGTTAACCCCGTTTTGTGATTGAGGTACGATTGCGCTTTCGCTTACATATTTGCATACTTGCTTCTTATTTTTTTACATCATGCGCAACCTGGACGACCAAAACACATACGCAACCGTTGACCCCCGAAATTTGCGCGGGCGGATTCTTGAAATGGGCAAAGATTGCCAGAACGGATACGCCACTGGCAAGAGCCTTGCGCCGCTGCCCGGTGCGGGTTCCATCCGCCAAATTGTGATTGCGGCCATGGGTGGCAGCGCGGCAGGCGCGAGCCTTGCGGCGGCGCTGGCAACCCAAACCGCCGCAGTTCCCATCATTTTGTGGAAGGAGTATGGCCTGCCCGCGTTTGCCAAAGGGCCAGAAACGCTGGTGATGGCGCTTTCTAACAGCGGCAACACCGAGGAAATAGCGAGCGCGTTTGAGCAAGCCACGCAGCGCGGCTGCGCGGCGGTCGCCATCACCACCGGCGGCCGGCTGGCGCAAATGGCGCGGGCGGCGGGCGCGGGTCTCATCACCTACGAATGGACTTTTCCAATTAGCTCTGTTCCGTGGACGGCGTTTGCCGTGCTGGGGGCGCTGGTGGCGCTGGGGGTTTTGCCAGAGATGGCGCCGGATGTGAGCGAGACCGAGGCGGTTCTGGCGGCCATGAACGACAAACTTCGCCCGGAATCGCCCGCGATGCACAACGGCGCAAAACGTATGGCCGGGCAATTTATGGATCGCCTGCCTGTGATGTATGGCGCGGGGATTTTTGCGCCGGTGGCAAAGTTGTGGAAGGCGCAAATGCACGAGCGGGCCAAATCGCTGGCAGCCAGCGAGGAAATGCCAGACCTGAATCACAACGCGGTGGAAAGTTACGACCACCCGCAGGCCGTGTGGCAAAAATCCATCGTCATCGCCCTGCGCGGCGCGGCAGACCACCCGCGCGTGGCCCGGCGTTACGAAGCCACCACCACCCTGATGCTGGAGGCTGGGCTGAACCAGGACAGCGCGCGGGCGCAGGGCCACAGCCAAATGGCGCAAATGTTCTCGCTGGTGTTGTATGGCGAGTGGGTCACGTATTACACCGCCATCATCGCGGGCACAGACCCGCTGCAAGAACACGCTGTGACGCGCATGAAGGAAATTTTGGCAAGTTGATGCGGCGGTGCGCTCCAAGCGCTTTTACCGTGTGTGCAAGTTGGCACAACCTGTCCAGTTGGATAGGTGACAAGTTATTAAAAACTTGTAAAATCCGCTAAACAGGGTCGCGTCACTGACCCATGTTCAGTATTATGGTAAAAACGCAAGTTGCGCCTGCCAAGTCGTCACCAAACACCAGAGGGTTGGTTATTTTTCTTGTGTGCGCGCTGGCTGGCGTTTTATTGGGCGTCGGCGCATACACGTTTTATTTCGCCAAAGGCTGGTCGTATCTTTCGGATGACCCCTCGGCCTGCGTGAATTGCCATATCATGCGGAACGAGTACGAAAGCTGGTCGCACTCCAGCCACAAGGCGGTGGCAACCTGCAATAGCTGCCATACCCCGCACGACCTCGTTGGCAAATACGCCACAAAAGCAGAGAATGGCTTTTCTCACTCCCGCGCATTTACCTTTCAGGATTTCAAAGAGCCAATTGAAATGCGCCAGGTGAGCAAAAACATTGTGCTGAATAACTGTCTGGAATGTCATAAAACGCTGGTCAGCTCAATTTCTGCGCCTCACGCTGGCGAGAAAGACACGGTGGATTGCATCATGTGTCATCGCAGCGTGGGCCACGCCGGGAAATAATTTATGAAGAAATCACGATCTATTCCAACTTGGGGCTTCATCCTGATAGCCGGAATTCTGGCATTGCTCACGGTGGGCGTTTTGCTTTTGTTGCAAAACATCAACACCCGCCAGCAAGAAGCCAAACAACAACCGACGCAAACGGTGCAACTGACCGAAGAAACGCTTGACCCGGCCATTTGGGGCAAAAACTACCCCAACGAGTATGACAGCTACAAGCGCACGGTGGATGTTGAGCGCACCAAGTTTGGCGGCAGCGAGGCCTTCTCTAAATTGGAAGACGATGTGCGCTGGAAAGTGATTTTCTCTGGCAACGCATTTGGCACAGATTACCGCGAGGAGCGCGGGCACGCCTACATGCTCGTGGATCAGCGCGACACCCAGCGCGTGACGCAGTTTAAGCAGCCGGGCGCGTGCCTGCACTGCCACGCGGCGGTGACGCAAGCGTATTACACCAAAGGCGTGGAAGCCGGAGCGCCAGCCAGCGACCGCAAGGCAGCCATCCAAAAAGGGTTTGAGTTGGTAAACCCAATGCCGTATGTGGATGCGACCAAGCTGGTGGATCACCCCGTGACCTGCGCCGATTGCCACGACCCAGCCACGATGCAATTGCGCATCACCCGCCCCGGGTTCTTCGCGGGCATCAACGCGCTGGCAAAATCCAAAGAGCCAACCCCGCACCTGCCCAGCATAGAGCGCTGGCGGGCCGCAGGCAGCAAGGGTGATTACGACCCGAATGTGGAAGCCACCCGCCAGGAGATGCGCTCGTATGTATGCGCGCAATGCCACGTGGAGTATTACTTCAAGGGCGATGCCAAGACCGTGACCTTCCCGTGGTTTAACGGCCTCAAGGTAGAGGAAATTCAGGCGTATTACGATTCTGTTCAGTTCAAAGACTGGGTGCATAAAGACAGCGGCGCAAACGTGCTAAAAGCGCAGCACCCAGAGTTTGAGACTTGGAGCCAGGGCGTGCATGCCCGCAGCGGCGTGGCCTGCGCCGATTGCCACATGCCCTACGAGCGCGTGGGCGCGACCAAGGTGAGCGATCACTGGGTGCGCAGCCCCATGCTGAACGTGAACAACGCCTGCCAGACCTGCCACAAGTTCAGCGAGCAGGAAATGAAAGATCGCGTGACCGTGATTCAAGACCGCACCAAGGCGCTGCTTATCCGCGCCGAGGACGCGGTGGTTGCGCTTATCAATGATATTGCCAAAGCCAAGGCCGCTGGGGCGACCGATGAGCAACTTGCAAAAGCGCGTGATCTGCAACGCGTGGCGCAGTTCCGGCTGGACTTTGTATCTGCCGAGAACTCGATGGGCTTCCATGCGCCCGCCGAGACCGCCCGCATTTTGGGCGAGTCTATTGACTATGCCCGGCAAGGCCAAATAGAACTGCAAAAGACGGTTGGCGTGAAAGGCGCGGTAGATAACACGCTGGCGATGAATCCATAAAGCAGTCGGGTTGTGGTACATAAGCCGGGGGATTTATAAAAAAGCGCGGGAGCCATGATGCTCTCGCGCTTTTTTTATTGCGCCGCGCGTGCGCTACACTTTGCGCTTTATGGATTTCAACGTTCTTCTTCGAAGCATTGCGCTGGGGTTTGGCATTGCCGCGCCGGTAGGGCCAATTGGGTTATTGTGCATTCGGCGCACGCTGGCCCAGGGCCGCGCATATGGGCTGGCAACCGGGTTGGGCGCGGCCACCGCCGATGCCTTTTATGGCGCGGTGGCCGCGTTTGGGCTGTCTGTTATCTCAAACGCGCTCACCGGCCAGCAATTTTGGCTAAAGTTAATTGGCGGCTCGTTTTTGTGTTATTTGGGCGCAAAAACTTTTTTGTCTGCGCCAGCGCCAAAAAATCTGGGGGATGGGGCGCGGACGGGGCTGCTCTCTGCCTACGGCTCCACGGTTTTGCTCACGCTCACCAACCCGGCCACCATTTTGATGTTCGCCGCGCTTTTTGCCAGCATGGGCGCAACCGACGCGCCCGGGTTGGTGGTGCTGGGCGTGTTCATCGGCTCGGCGTTGTGGTGGCTCACCCTCAGCACGCTCACCGGATTTGCGCGCAAGGTGGTCAGCCCGGCCAGCATGGTGTGGATCAACCGCCTCTCTGGCGTGATGATTTTTGGGTTTGGCGTCCTCGCCATCCTCAGCGCGTTGATTAAGACTTCTTCTTAATTTTTTAAGGCTTTTATCAGGTGGCATTAAGTGAGGGTGAATGCCGCCTGATATGCTGAGTGAGGTGCGCGACCGGGAAGTTTGCGCGAAGCACTTTGAATCACAGGAGAAAGAGAAATTTATGAGTATTAAATCAATGCGGGTGATGGGTTTTGTAGCGGTAGCAGGCGCCATCCTGCTGAGCGCGTGCAGCGGGGCTGCCACGCCCGCGCCGCAGCCAACCGCCGCGCCAAAAGCCACGGATGCGCCCAAGCCCGCCGCTACCGCTGTTCCAGCAACCAAAGCTCCCGCAGCTACGGCCGCTCCAGCCGCCACCGCCGCGCCTGCTCAGACCACATCGGCTCCAGCGGGCAACTCTGGCGCGCTAAAAATTGATTCGGCACAGTCATCGGCCAGTTTCACGCTGGATGAAAAGTTGATGGGCCAGCCGAAAACAGTTGTGGGCAAGACGGCCAAAGTGACTGGCGATATTACGCTGAATCTGGCGAACCCGGCGCAGTCCAAACTTGGCACAATCACCATTGATGCCAGCGACTTCACGACGGACAGCAGCCAGCGCAACGGGGCCATCCAGCGGTTTATTTTGCAGAGCAATCAACCCGCCAATCAGTTCATCACGTTTGAGCCAACACAAATTACGGGGCTTCCGGCGGCGGCAAAAGTGGGCGACACGCTTTCGTTTAAGGTGACGGGCAATTTGAAAATTCGCGCCATCAGCAAGCCCGCCACGTTTGATGTGACCGCCACGGTTAAATCGGCAAACGAGATTGCGGGCACGGCCAAAGCCAAAGTGACCCGCGCCGCCTACGAGTTGACCATCCCAACGGTGCCCAGCGTGGCCGATGTGACCGATGAAGTGGCGCTGCAATTGGATTTTGTGGCGAAATAATTTTCTGGATTTAAATTTGGCATTTGTAAGTGGTATATTTACCAAACAAATTTTGATGGCGTTGAGTCTGAGCGAGTAAACGGCGCGAGAATGCGATGCAGAGAGTTGGCGGCTGGTGCAAGCCAACGCGCGCGCGGCGTTGAAATGGGACAGAGGAGCCATCCGCAAGAAAGGCTGGCGTTATAGCCAAATGAAGCGGAGTTTGCGCGTGTGGCAAATTCAGGCGAGGTGGCACCGCGCGCGGTTTGTTTTCAACCGCCCGTCCTCGGTTTAACCAAGGATGGGCGGTTTTTATTTTTCATGTTGAGTAGAGCCTAAGGGTCTCGCAGACCCTTAGGCTCTGAAAAATCAGGAGGAGCAATGACACCAAATAACATCGTATTTTCCGGCATTCAGCCAACGGGCGAACTGCACTTTGGCAACTATTTTGGCGCGGTAAAAAACTGGGCCGCGATTCAAAATGCGGGCAAGCATCAAACCATCTACTCGGTGGTAGATCTGCACACCATGACCATGCCCTACGATCCGGCCATCCAAAAAAAGAACACCGAGAACATGTTTATTGATTTGCTGGCGGCGGGAATTGACCCGGAGAAATCTATTTTGTTTGTGCAGAGCATGGTGCCAGAACACACCGAGCTGGCCTGGATTTTTAACTGCGTGTGCTCGTATGGCGACCTGACCCGCCAAACGCAGTTCAAAGACAAAAGCGAGCAGCTTGAGGGCCGTCAGGATGCCTTTATCTCGGCGGGGCTGTTCACCTACCCGGTTTTGCAGGCGGCAGATATTTTGTTGTATCGCGCAGGGTTTGTGCCGGTGGGCAAAGATCAGGAGCAGCATCTTGAGCTTTCGCGCACCATCGCCAACCGGTTTAACAAACAGTTTGGCGAGTACTTCCCCGAACCGCAGGTGATGTCTACCGAAACGCCAAAGTTGTTATCGCTCGCAGACCCATCCAAAAAGATGAGCAAAAGTTTGGGGCCAAAGCATTACATTGGCATGTTTGAGGACGAGAAGACCGCCCGCAACAAGGTAAAAAGCGCGGTGACGGATACCGGCGAGGCGGGCACGCCCATGGGTGATGGGGCCGAGAGTTTGCTCACGCTGCTCCGCGCGGCAGGGAAGGCCGACCTGGCCGCGCAGTTCCGCGCGGAGTACGAAGGCGGTGGTCAGCGAAAGTATGCCCCGCTCAAAGAGGCGGTGGCCGATGCCATTGGCGAGATGATCGCCGGATTCCGCGCCCGCCGCGCCGAGATTACGGCGGACAAAGACGGCGTGAAGAAAGCGATGGCGCTGGGCGCGGAGAAAGCGCGCGTGTTTGCCCGCGTCACAATGAAAGATGTGCGCCGCATGGCTGGCCTGCCAAAGCACGAGTAAATTTTGGCAAAAACGCAGAGGCGCAAGATTTTGCGTCTCTGCGTTTTTGCGTCTCTGCATTTGCGCCCGCCGTGTTCCAAATGGCTCACCATCAAACCACAATCATGAAAATAGATATTGACGCCGACAACGAGTTGATCTTGCCCGATGACTTGCGGGCCAGGCTGGAGGCCGCGGGCGTGACAAATGAAAGCGGACTGCGCGAGGCATTGGAGCGCGACCCCTCTTTGCGCGCAGATTTGGAGAAGGTCTTGCGAGACAACCCCGATGCGGCGAATGCGCTGGCCATGCACGATGTGTTCGATCAATTCGCCGCCGCGCAAACCACCGCTGAATTGCGTGAATTTTGGGAAAACCTGCCCGATGAACTGGCCGAGCCGTTGATGCAAACCATCGAAGAATTGCTGCAAGATCCGCCGCCAGATGCAGACCCGGTATTTATGCAGGCTCTGCGCGACAAACATTCCGATCTGCTGCGATTCCAGAGCCTGGACAAACGCATTCAAGAATTGCCGCCGGTTGAACGAGCCGCCGTTGAATTTGCGCAAGTGGCAGATGAGGCCGATGCGCGCGAGATGTTCGCCGAGCAGCGCGAGCTTTTTCAGTTGCCCGCCGCGCGGCGCGTTTTGGAAATGCTGGTCTCAGATATGCCCGCAGACATGCCCGCAGAATTAAAGCAGCACATCATCACGCGGCTTGCGCTTTTTGATGAGTTGCGCAAAGGGTAAACACGTGAGCCTCCACATCCGCCCATTCGCGCCCGCAGACCAACCCGCCGCCCGTGCGCTCGTTTTGCGTGGCATGGGCGAGCATTGGGGTTTTGTGGATGAATCGCTCAACCCCGATTTAAATGACATCGCCGCCAGCTACGCCGGGGATGTGTTTTTGGTGGCAACACACGAGCGCCCGGAGCGGTTTGACCGCTCCGGGCGCTTGGAAATCATCGCCACCGGCGCGTTAAAGCTGCGCGGGCAGGATGAGGGTGAGATTGTGCGCATGTCGGTGGCGCAAGAGCTGCGCCGCGAGGGCGTTGGCAGCGCCATGCTAAAAGAACTCCTCGCGCAGGCGCGGGCGCGCCGGCTCCGCCGCGTTTTTCTGGAAACCAACGATTCCTGGACGGAAGTGGTGGCGTTTTATCTGCGTAACGGCTTCGTCATCACTCATTACGTGGATGGCGACTTTGGCCGCGAGGTCTGGATGGAGATTGAATTCTGAATTCTGAATGTTGAATTCTGAAATTAAATTCAGCATTCAGAATTCTGAATTCAGCATTCAATACGCTCCCAACTCTTCCAGCCGGTCATCATCAATGCCAAAATAGTGGGCCAGCTCATGGCGCAGCGTGCGAGAAACTTCCTCGCGCAGGCAGGCCAGCGTGGCGCAATGCGCCTCGTGCGCCCGCTGAAAAATCGTGATCACATCTGGCGCGACCATCTCGTAATGCGTGGTTCGCTCGGTCAGCGGGATGCCTTCGTAAAAGCCAAACAAGTCTTCCTCGTCGCCCTCAAGCTGGCCTTGTGCGGGCGCGTATTTCACCAACACCTCCACGTTTTGCACACGCTGGGTGATGGCTTCCGGGAGGGCGTCCATCGCCGCCCAAACCAGTTCTTCAAATTCGCGCCGAGAAATCCGCATGTTAGTTGCTGGTCGCTGGCCGGTCGCCTCAATACGGCAACCCCAACGTTCTGGTAAGCGTGGCGCGGGCGTAATCAATCGCCCCAATCTCAAGCGCGGTCATCGCAAGCCCCATCAGCAAAAACGGCAAAAGCCGCGCCCAGTGTGTTATTTTTTGCGCCCTGTGCGAGAAAATGACGATGAACAAGCCGTTCACCATCGCCAGCAAACCAATCACGCCAACAACGCTGAGCAGGGCGAGCGGGCCATACAAAAATGCGGGTTGCCACAACACGATGGCGATCACGGCCAGCGCAATCGCCATCAACCGCAAAATGTCTTTCCACGAGGCGACGCTTGGCTCCTCCAGCGTTTGCTCTGGCGGCCAGACCGCTTGGTTAAACAGCGGCACCACAAACGCCGAGAGCGCCACGCCCATAAACGCGCCGGTCACCAGCCGCAGCCAGTTTTGCGGCATATACAAAAATTGATGGCCCAGCAAAAGCAGCAAATATGAGTTGAAGCCATCAAATGCCCACGCCAGAAAAAACGCCAGCAACGCAAAGGTGAACGGCGCTCTTGGAAAACCCGCGGCGCGGCGGCGCGGCAAAACCGCAAACACAATCACACCCATCAGCACGCCAATGAACATGCCCGTGTCGCGGGCACACACCGGCAATTGGTTGCCCGCGATGATAAATGAACGCTCTGGAATGCGGTGGCACACCGCGTAACCCACCAGATCCAGCGCGTTGATGGCGCTGGCGGGCAGCGCGGCGGCCACAAGCGCCATCACCCCCAGCGCAAACGGCGCGCGCCAGTCCCATTTTTGCTTTTCACTCACGCGCGGAGTTTAGCACGGGGAAGTCAGAAGTTGGAATTCAGAATTCAGAAACTTGCATTCTGCGTTCTGAATTCCCTATACAATCGCTCGCGTGATTTCGTTTGATTACACACCGCGCGGCTCGGTGGTGGAGCGCTTTGACCCGCGGGCGCAACTCATCGCGTATTTGGCTTTCACCACCGGCGTGTTGCTGGTGAGCAACCCATTTGTGCTGGGCGGGTTTGTCGCGCTGGCGGGGCTGGTGTCTTTGCTGGCGCGATTGCGCTGGCGCGAGACAAAACAAGCATGGCTGGCGCTGGCCTTGATAGTGATTGTCTTCACCGCGCTCAACCTCATCACCGGGCGCGGCGTGGCGTATGCGCTCACCAACGCGCTCAGGCTGCTCGCCACTTTTCTCTCCACCATCATCGTAATGCGCACCATCAACCCCGCCGAGTATGGCGTGTTGTGGCACGGGCTGGGCGCGCCAGACCGCCTGGCTTACACCATGAACTTGATGATGCGCTATGTGCCCACCCTCTCGCGCGATTTTGAGCAAACGATGGACGCCCAGCGCGCCCGCGGGCTGGAGCTGGACAAACCCAAAGGCGGCATTCTGGAACGGGCGCGGCGGTTCGCCCCGCTCATCATCCCGGTGGTGGTGCGCAGCGTTCTGGATTCAACCGATGTGGCCGACGCGATTGACATGCGCAGCTTTGGCGCGGCGCCGCATCGCACCTGGCTGCGCAAGCTGCATTTTGCGCCCAAAGACATCGCGCTGATTGCGCTCAGTGTTTTGTTTCTGGCCGCTTGCGCCGCGTTCACGTTTTTTAAGATTTAACTTTTAACTCCGTTCATGTCTATCTCCGTTCGAGACGTCACCTACACCTATTCTGGCGCAAAACAGCCCGCCCTAAAAAATGCGGATGTGGAATTGCGAGAGGGCGAGCTGACCTTCATCGCCGGGCAAAGCGGCAGCGGAAAATCCACGCTCATCCGCTGCGTGAATGGCCTTATTCCGCGCCGGTATAACGCGGGCAAACTATCTGGCAGCGTGTGGATGGAAGGCCGCGATGCCGCGCGGCTCAGCCTGGCGCAAATCTCGCGGCTGGTGGGCACGGTCATGCAAGACCCAGAGCGGCAACTGGTCTCTACCCAGGTGATGGATGACATCGCGTTTGGGCTGGAGAACATTGGCCTGCCCCGCGAAGAAATCATCGCCCGCGCCACCGCCGCCGCCCAGCGCCTGAACATTGCGCATGTGCTGGAGCGCAAAACGTTCTCGCTCAGCGGCGGCGAAAAACAAAAAGTGGCGATTGCCGGGGTGATGGCGATGAACCCCCGCGCCGTGTTGCTGGATGAACCGCTGGCCTCGCTGGACCCGGCCAGCGCCCGCGAGGCCATGCAAGCGTTTCGCGCGTTGGCAGATGAGGGCGTGGCGGTTGTGGTCGTCGAACATCGGCACGAGGTTGTGCTGGCCGCAAACCCCCAGCATTGCATTGTGCTGGCCGATGGCGCGGTGGCCTATGATGGCGATGCGGCTGGCTTCCCGCGCGGGCCGTCGCCCGCCCGCAGAGCCATCGCCCCAGCCAACCCAAACGCCAAAATTTTGCTGGACCTGCGCGATGTGACCTTTGCCCACCCCAACGCCGCGCCCACCCTGCGCAATATCAATTTGCACATTCGCGCGGGCGATGTGATTGCGCTGCTGGGCGCAAATGGCGCGGGCAAAAGCACTTTGTGCCGCCACTTCATCGGCTTGCACCGGCCAGCCAGCGGCGCGGTTTTTCTGGGGGATGAGAACACGGCGGGCATGACCATTGCCCAAATGGCGCGGCGGGTGGGCTATGTTTTTCAGAACCCGGGCGCCATGTTGTTTGCGCCCACGCTGCGCGAAGAGCTGGCGTTTGGCCCAAAAAACCTGGGGCTGCCCGCAGATGTGGTTGAAAAAAATGTTTTGCACGCGGCGCAGGTGGTGGGGCTGGCCGACCGGCTGGATGACTCGCCGTTTGCGCTAAGCCACGGGCAGCAAAAGCGGGTGAGCGTGGCGTGCGTGCTGGCCATGCGCGTGCCGGGCATCACCGGGCGGGTGATGGCGCTGGATGAGCCAACCGCCGGGCAGGACAGCGCCAACATCTTGCGGTTGATGGATGAGCTGACCACCCGCGAGGGCTTTGAGGCGCTGGTGTTCGCCACCCACGATTTGGATTTGGCGCGAACCTACGCCAACCGCGCGGTGGTCATGGCAGAGGGGCAGATCGTGGCGGATGGGGAGCCATCTGCTGTTTTGAGTGACGCGGCGTTGCTGGCGCGGTGCCGGCTGGTGTGAACAGGATTTGTTTCGCCAAAAATCATTTGGTCTGCAGCAAAAATTTTATTTAACGCGAGTTGCGCAAAACGGGGTTGGTTTCGTGAAAATGATGAACTAAACCGAAGGTTTAATCGTAGGGGCGAGGCATGCCTCGCCCCCAGCGCACCACTCCGCGCGTTTAATGGATTCTTCGCGTAAATCCAGTTACACAATGCGAATGAGCATGACTGGGACGCGCGCGGTGCGCACCACGCTTTCGGCCACGCTGCCCAGCAAAAGGTGCTTTAACCCGGTGCGGCCATGCGTCGCCATCACAATCAGGTCAACGCCCTCGTTCACCTGGGCGTGCAAAATTGCATCGGTGATGAGGCCCTCGGTCACTTTGGCGCTGGCCGTGTAGCCAGCCTTGTTTAGCTCGGCAACCTTGCCATCCAAATACGTGGTTTCCTCATTCACCTCCTCCTTCTCAATCATGTTGCTCATGGATGGGTCGCCCATCATGGTGGGAACCACCACCGAGATGAGTTCCAGTTCTGCGCCAAACTGTTTTGCCAGCGCCTGCGCATGAGGAAGCGCCGTCTCGGAGGCCGCAGAGCCATCCAGCGGGACTAGTATTTTTTTATACATGGTTTTGCTCCTTGCGCACGTTCATCACTTGGGATCGTTGTGCGCGATGTCTATGTCTTTGGTCTCTTTGATGAAGATCATGCCGACGACAAAGCAAATGGCGGCGATACTGATTGGGTAAAACAGCCCGGCCAGGTTGTTGCCAGTGGCTTGAATCAAACTCAGGCCAATGAGCGGCACCAAACCGCCAAAAATGCCATTGCCAATATGATACGGCAAAGACATGGAGGTGTAACGAATCTTAGTGGGGAATAACTCCACCAGGAAGGCCGCAATGGGTCCGTAAACCATCGTCACGTAAACGAGCTGGATGAACACGCAGGCGGCCAGAATGAACGGCTGGTAGTTGCCGCCATCAAAGCGGAACTGGTACATGAACTGGTAAAGCGGGTAATAGGTGAGCGCGCCCAGCAACATGCCCGCCATCATGAAGGGTTTGCGCCCGTATTTGTCCGAGAGGCCACCGACGACCACAAACAGCGGGGCGGCAATCAGCAAGGGAATACCCACCACGAGGTTGGAGTCCACCAGCGGCAATTTCATCACGCTTTGCAAAATGGTGAGCGCGTAGAACTGGCCGGTGTACCAAACCACGCCCTGGCCCATGGTTGCGCCAAATAGCGCCAGCAAAACATACTTCAGGTTAAACCAGTTGCCAAAGCTCTCTTTGAGCGGGTTGACGGAGGTTTTGCCCGCGTGCTTGAGCTTGGCAAACAGCGGCGATTCGCGGAGCGAGATGCGAATCCAGAGCGAAATGGCGACCAGCGCCGCCGACAACACAAACGGGATGCGCCAGCCTTGCCAGTAATCGTTGGCAAACGCGCCCTTGCCGCCAAAAAAATCTTCGCCGGTGACGGAGCGGGTGACCAGGATGACGATGAGCGAGATGAAGAAGCCAGCGGTGGCGGTGATTTGAATCCAGCTTGTGTAATAACCGCGCTTGCCATTTGGGGCGTGCTCGGCCACATAGGTTGCCGCGCCGCCATACTCGCCGCCCAGCGCCAGACCTTGCAAAATGCGCAGGCCAATCAGCAAAATGCCCGCCAAATCGCCAATCTGGGCTTTGGTGGGCATGAGGCCAATGAGGAAGGTGCAAACACCCATGAGCGACATGGTGACGAGGAAGGTGTATTTGCGGCCAATCAGGTCGCCCACGCGCCCGAACACCAGCGCGCCAAACGGGCGCACAATAAAGCCAACGGCAAAGGCGGCCAGCCACGCGATGAGATCGCCCAGCGGTGTGCCGGTGGTGTAAAACTTGCTGGCAATTACGCCGGCCAGGCTGCCGAAAATATAAAAGTCATACCACTCAATCATCGTCCCGGCAGCGGACGCGAAGATAATCCGACCGATACCCTGTTCTGCCTGCTCAACGTGAACAGTTGTTGTCTGAGCCATGATAATTTCTCCCAAAAATGAAATAGATTTAAAACGTGCGGTTCAGGCGCTGGGATACGGGGGGTAGAAAATTGGTATTGGGGGGCTACACCTCCCTTGAGGATTAAAGATGGGTCAAGATGGGTTTAGATGACGCAAAAAGAATTCGGCGGATTCTATTCACGTCTGTGAAAGTGTCAAGGGAAAAAAACAAATTTCAGAAGTGTGTGCCAAATTTCTCTAACGGCTTGGCTTTTTCGCTGTTTTGATGGCACAATTGACGGATGAAAACCAATCACACCCTTGATCTTCTTCGCGCAAATAAACCGGCCTATGGCTTATGGATGCAGCTTGGCAGTTGGACAATCTCGCGGCTGCTGGCGGCGCAAGGGTTGCTGGATTGGCTGCTGGTTGATCTTGAGCACACACCCACCGACCCCATGACCGCCTCGCAAATGTGCGTGGCGATCAGCGATATAAGCGCGGGCAAATGCACGCCGCTGGTGCGCCCCACCGCCGGAACCATTGACCAAATCAAGCGCGCGCTGGATTCCGGCGCGCACGGCGTAATCATCCCAATGGTGAACACGGCCCAAGAGGCGGCGGATGTGGTGCGGTTTTCGCGTTTTCCGCCGGATGGGATACGGGGCAGCGGCGGCGTGATGCCCCATCTTGGGTTTGGGGCAGACCGCGCCGAATACAACGCCCGGGGCAACGCGCAAATTCTGGTGGGCATTCAAATTGAGACCGCCGAGGCGCTGCAAAATCTGGACGCGATTCTGGATGTGCCGGGCGTGGATATGGCGTTTATTGGCCCCAACGATTTGCATTTGGCGGTGGGTTTGCCGCCTAGCTACTGGAGCGATGCGCCCGCGTTTCTAGGCGCGGTGGAGCGCATCAAGGCCGGGTGCAAAAAGCGCGGCATCCCGCTGGGTATTTTGTGCCCCAACGGGGAACAGGCCAAAGCGCGGGCCGCCGAGGGGTTCACGTTTGTGGGCATTGGCGGAGATTCGGGCGTGTTGCTGGATGCCATTAAACAAAACATGGCCGGGCTGGCGCGGTAACCAGGCAACAAGACGCTGGATGATGAGAAGCCGAGGTTGGCTCCGGCTTCTCATTTTTTGTTCCGGCTCGCCACAAACAAAACCAAAAACAGCAAGAGGGCAACCGCGTTGAGCATGCCGCCCCATTGGCGCAAGAGGCCATCGGGCAGCAGGTCGCCCATCACCCGCAAAACCAGCGAGAAGTGCAGCAACCCCAGCGGAACATACAACCGCCGCACATTGCTCACCCAAACGCCCGCCAGCGTGGGCGCAATGATGGGCGCGTGGCCGAAGATCATGCTGAATAAAAAGCCCACAAACAGGGCGTGAAGCTGGGCATCGTACAACAAACCAGATAACGCGCCGCCGCCCGCCATTTGCAAAATCCCGCTCACGCCCAGCCACACATACCCGGTCATCAAGCTGATGGCGCTGAAGCGGGGCGTGCCATCGCGCCGAATTGTTTTGCGGGCGATGTCAAAACGCAGCAGCCACGCCGCGAGTACCAACTCGCCCGCGCCCAGCGCCCGCGCGCCAGCATCATGCGCAAACAAAGACAAAACGCACCCCAACCCAAGCAGGCCGATGGGAACCCAAAAGAGCGCGTCGGCCACATGGGGCAGCTTTGCCAAACGCCCAAGCTCCAGCCGCTCGCCCGCAACCGTGAGGATCAAAAATGTCATCCACCACGCGACCGAGACCAGCACCGGCAAATTAACCAGCCGGAGCGCGTTGCCAATGAGCAAACAAACCGCGCCAAGACCCATCACCTGCACGTATCGGTCTGGCACCAGCTTGACCATGAGCGCAGAGGCGGCCACGTAAACCGCGCTTCCCATAAAAAAAAGGATGGCGCTGAGAAAAGCGGGCGCACCCAGCATGAGCAAAATGGCCCCCGCCGCAGACAGCGCTGGCGCGAGAAAGACCCAGCGCCGCTGCAAAGCCACCGCGCGTTCCAGAGCAATCAGCGTGCCCGCCACGCCCGCAATCATCAACGAGCCGTGACCCATCACCATATCTGAGGAGAGCGCAGGCAGCGCCCAGCCCATGCGCAACAACCCGGCCCAAATGGCAAGCGTGAGCGTGACCAGCAAGCCAATGACAAGCGCCAGCCGCATCGCCAGCGGCGGCAGAAAGGGGATGTGCGTGGATGTTTGTTGATGCATGGGAATTCAGAATGTGGAATTCAGAAATAAGAAATGTAGCCGTGTCATTTCTCGTTTCTTGTTTTCTCCTTTCTCATTTTTGTAACCCGGCCAAAAATCTTTTTAACGGGTCTGGGTTTTCAATCACGGTAATTTGCATATTTTCCACGTGATAAATCGTGGTGCAGATCAACTCATACGTCCCGGGGCGGTCGTATTGCTGGGTGAAGGACTGCCCCGGCTCCAGTTTGAACGGCCCCACCCGCGCCACAAAGCCATCTTCGTTGCGAATGCTCAGCGTGTCCATTGCGCCCAGTGTGAGCGTGATGGCCTTGGGCAAATTGGCCGCCGGGAACCCGCGTGATTCCCGCGCCGCTGCGCCTTCGGGAATGATAAAGACCGCCATGCGGGCAGATGGGTCTGGCGGCTGCAAAAGCGCCAACCCCGCCGCGAGCGCCATCAGCAAAAACAGGCCAGCCAACAACAAAAGTTTTTTCACGGTGATGCCTTAGCGACCAGGGCGCTGGATTTCATCGCAACAACACCCGCACATCATTCGCCACATCATCTGCGGTGGCGTTGGTAGAGATGACCTCGCGCAGCTTGCCCGCCGGGTCAACCACAAACACAAACGCGGTGTGATCAATGGAATAGCCAATGGCCGAGCCGGGTTGCGGATTTTTCTTCACCACCACCTGGTAATCGGTCAGAATGGGCAACAAGTCGTCCTCGCTCCCGCGCAGGGCGATAAAGTTTTGGTCAAAGGCGCGAACGTAATCGCGCAGTTTGTCGGGCGTGTCCCGGTCGGGGTCCACGCTCACAAATATCACTTTCATTTTGTCCGCATCGCTGCCCAGCATTTTCTTCGCCCGCGCCAACGTAGAGAGCGTCATTGGGCAAATATCTGGGCAGGTGGTGTAGCCAAAGTAAATCATCACCGCATTCCCGCGCAACGATGACAACACCACTTTTTCGCCATTGGCCACATTTGGCAGGGCAAAATCTGCGGCTTGCGCGGGCGGGCTGAACACGCCCCCGCGCAGGCGGGGCGCGGAACACCCGGCCAGCAGAAGGGCCATCAGCGCAAGAGATTTGATGAGACGCATAAACAACAAGAAGTCGGACTTCTGCGAGAAGTCCGACTTCTCAATCTCCAACTATTTCTTCGGGTCGCCATCGCCCGCTTTGAACAAACCAAGCGCGCCGCGACCGACAAAGTTAAAGGCGTGGGTGACGATGGGATACAGGCCATCCTCGGCCAGGACGAACTCCACGTATGCCCCCTGCGCAGGCGCAAGGTCCACCGCCTGTGAGCCGTAATGGCCGGGGTTATCGGGCGTGAGCTTCACGCCTTCTTTCACCACCGTATCAAAAATTGTGCCAACGATGTGGAACGAGCTGTCTACGCTGGGGCCAGCGTTTAACACAAACGCGCGCACCCGCTTGCCGGTGTTCACTTGAATTGGGTTGTCTTTGTATTGATCGGCGATGCCGTTGAACACCACGTAATCTGGGGCGGGCGTGGCAGAGTTGGCCTTGGTCAGGCTGGCGGGTTCGCCCTGCGGCCCAAGATAGTATTCGCTCTGCACAATGGTGAACTCTTTGTCCACCGGCGGCAAACCTTCCTTTGGCTCAACAATCATCATGCCATACATGCCGTTGGCGATGTGATGCAGGGCGGGCGCGGTGCCGCAGTGATACATCCATACCCCGGCAAATTCCGCTTTGTATTCGTACAGTTTTTCCTCGCCGGGGTTGATGGAGGTCATCTCATCGTTCCACGCCACCATGCTGGAGTGAAAATCTACCGAGTGCGGCAACTGGCTGGTCTTGGGGTTCTTCAAATGAATACGAACGGTGTCACCCACTTTTACGCGCAAAACCGGGCCGGGGACTGTGCCCCCAAACGTCCACACTTTTTGCACAAAGCCCTTCGCCACCGTCATCAGTTTTTCTTCAATGACAAGGTCAACATCATGAACTGTGCCAGACAAAGCGACAGGCGCGGCGGGATCGTGCAGCGTGTAGGCGGGCGCGTTGGCGTCAGGTTTCACATCCAGCGCAACCGCCGGGCCGCCGTGATCTCCGCCCTCGTTGGCGCCAACCGTGCTGCCCTTCACCGCAATGGTGCCAATCATGCCCGCGTCTTTGTGGCCTGGGATGGAGCAGATAAAGGTGATGCCGCCAGCGGGCACCATCACATCGGCTGTCTTTGTCTCACCCGCGTTTGCCACCAGCTTGGTGCCATCTGGCAACGTGAGGTCGTGCATGATGGAACCCGTGTTGATGAACTTGATCGTGTAGTGGCCTGGCGCATCAACGGTCAGGTTGTTCGGCGTAAATCCAATGTCAATGCCTTTCACTTCCAGCGTGCCCAGCACCGGGCCTTCTATCTTTGTGGTGGATGTGGTCGCGACCGACGAAGTTGGGGGCGCGGCTGCGGCCGTGGTTGGCGCAGTTGGCGCGGTGGTTGCCGCTTGCGCCACTTTGACCGCGGCTGGGGCGCTTGCGGCAGATGACGCCGAGGTTGGGCGCACCGGTTTGCCAATGACCGATGGGTCAAATGGCGATACGCAAGCGGCAAGCAACAAACAGGCCGCCACGCCAAAACTAAGTTTAAGAATTCGGTTGTTTCTCATGGGTGGTTTTCTCCTCGGTTTAGATGGGATTAAAAACAAGAACTAATCAATAAAATGCAACGTGTGCATGTGCAACTAGGCGGAACTTTCGCCAAATTCCACCCTAAACGGGCGTTGAATGGCCTCTTCCGGGCAATATGTTTCGCAAACATCACAAAAGCTGCAATCGGCTGGATGGGTGATTTCCGCGCAGGCGTTCACCAGCTCCACCGCGTGAGTGGGGCACAACAAAACACACCAACCGCAAGCCGTGCAGCGGGCGGCGTCAATTCGTGGCAAAATGAATGCTTGTGTTTGCGGACGAACAGACGAGAACACGCTTGACACGCATGCAGACTACGCCGCAAACAAAATTTTGGCTATGACTTTTGTCACACCCGACCGGGATTCCATCGCCCGCGCCATGCAAGCCATGCAGCCCATGGCCGCCCGCTCCGATTTGCCGGAGGGCGCCCTGCGCGGCGTGGCCGAGATTGCAGTATTGATGCGGCGCGGGCCGGGAGCCATCTTGCAACTGGAGGGCGAACCGGCGCAGGCGATGTTCATCGTCGTTCACGGGCGGGTGAAAATTTTGCGCTCCACGCCAGCGGGCCGCGAGCAAGTAATTCACGTGGCCGGGCCGGGCGACCACATCAACGTGGTGCCGGTGGTGGATGGCGGCAAATGCCCGGCCACCGTGCAAACCCTGACCGAGGCTGAGGTGTTTGCCCTGCCGGTGAAGGAATTGCGCGAGTGTTTGCTGCGCGAGCCGCGCCTGGCCATGATGCTGCTGGCAAACCTGGCCCGCAACCATCGCAAAATGGTGAACCTGATTGAAGACCTGGCGCTGCACACGGTGCAAGGGCGGCTGGCGAAGTTGTTGCTGGCCCGTGCCACCAGCGTGGGCGAGGGCGAGGAGGTGCCGCCGCTCACTCAGGCCGACATGGCAACCCAGCTTGGCACCGTGCGCGAGATGGTGGCGCGAACGCTGCGCACCTTTGAGGGTTTGGGGTTAATTCAGATGGAGCGCGGGCGCATTGTTGTTCTGGACGCGGATGGCCTGCGCCAAAAAGCAGAAGAAACAGAGTGAATTACGAATTACCAATTAATAATTACCAATGAAAAGTAAACCAATTCGTAATTCGTAATTCGTAATTGATCAGCGCCATTTCTTCACCACGTGCTCATCCCATTGCGGCGACCAGGGCACAAGCTCAAAACCAAGCTCGTGCCAAAACGTGCGGATGGGAATGACCAAAATCGCATCTTGATATTTGAGGCGTTTGACGATGTTGCCGCGCCAGCCGCGCCGCAAAAGCCAGCGTTCCAGCGCCGCAAAAGCCTCTGCGTGCAGGCCGCGCTCGCGCAGGTCCTCATCCACGCGGAACACGGTCATCTCAAAACCGCGCGCGGCGGTGTCATCGGGCTTTAGGCCGTGCATCCCAATGATCTTTTTTGCCTCGCCCTCGTAACCCACCGCGCGGCCGGCATCGCGCCGCGCCGCGTCTGGGGCGTTGCGGGTGATGGAAATTGTGAACGGCGTGATCTCATCGGCCACAAGCCCCAGTTTTGCCTGGTCAAAAAATATCGTCCCGGTAAATTCGGGATGGCGAAAGAAAACCTCAGTTGCCAAGACGCCTCCGGGCCAGCGCGCCGCCAATCATCCCAGCCAGCCATCCCACACACGCGCCCACCAGCGGGTAGCCAAAAATGTAGCTCACAAACTGCCCGCGAAAGTATTCCAGCGGGTTGAGGGTGGGATCAATCAACATGCTTTTGGCCTGCGCAATTTGGTCGGGGGTCATGACGTTCAGCAGTTGCTTCGCGCTGGCCTCGTTCAGGCTGAGGAAGTTGGCGATGGCGATGAGCGTGAACGGCAAGGCAAACCCCAGCGCGGCAAATAAACCGCCGCTCGTCCCGGCCTTGCGCCAGCTACTGGCATCGCGCGGGATGGTGGCGTTGGCGACCAACACGCCCGCCATCACGCCCAGCGCAATGGTCAACGTGCAATGCAGGGCGATGAACTCGCGCCCGAGCAACAACAAAATCAGGCCGCCCAACCCCGCGCCCGCCGCAAATGCCATCAGCCCAAGCCGGCGGATGATTGTGTTTACGATGCGCTCCGTTGGCGTTGATTGGCGTTTCATAGTTAAACGGGGGCCGATGCGCCCGATGCGTTTTTGTTTCTAAGTTCGGCCACAGACCAAATGGCGTTAAAGGCCACGAACAAGAACAGAAGGCCGCAATACGCCACCAGAAACGCGGTGAGGATGATGCCCAGCGCGCCTTGCGCTGGCGCGGGCGTTGCTGTCTTAGCCATTTGCAAAGATAGCACGCCGGGGACCAGCATCAAGCCGTTGTGCAGCATGTGCATCAAAATGCCATAACCAAAACCAAAGCGGGTGCGCACATAGCCCAGCCCAAACCCCAGCAAAGTCTGCGGAAAAACCAAAATCGGCGCGGCCAGCCAAAACACCTGGTTGGTGTAATTGGTGATGTGAATCCCGCCAAAAATGAGCGACGAGGCCACATATGGCAGCCAAAAATGGCGCTGATAAAAATTCTGAACCCATGTTAGCCGTTTGCCAGAGAAAACAAACCACAAAATGAGGGCCGCAACTGCGATAAAGGCAATCGCCATGCCAAGAGCGAGCAGCGCCGATTTGGCCGATATGGCGGCCTCTCCTCCGCCGCGCTGGGTGGTGAACAAATCGCGCACAAAGGTAAACACGAAGAACGCGAAAGCCCCCAAACCAACGCTCAGGTTGCGGCGGGTAGGCTTGAGCCACAAACGGAAGGCCGTTTCTTCCAGCAGCGGGGCTTGAATCACCGCCAAAAACAAGACCAGCAACGGGCTGCCAAACGTCATCAAATCTGTCAGCACATTCTGGGCATCAAACTCGCCGGGGGCGTTCCCGGTCACGCGCTGAACCACCGCGCTAAAGGCTGCCATCACCAAACCGATGGCGCACATAAATGGCAGGAGCAGCGAGAACAGCAACGCCCACGCCCGCAGGGTGCGCACCGTGCGCTGTCCGGCGCCAAGCGTGTTCTCATCACCCTGGTAGACGCGCGGATGGCGGATAAACGAGGCCATGTCGCGGATAAGCGCAGCGGGCCGCGCAACAAGTTGTGCAGATGGAAATATTTGCATATGGCTGCAAATTGTAAGCCATGCCCGGATATTCATAAGCCTGGGATTTTGGCGGCATCCTGTCTGACTGGATGATGCGCGAGAATCAAATTTCGGGTAAGCTTGGGGCGTTTGTTGCAAACTGCAATTCTAAAAATCAGGAGATTTACGACTCATGGAATACCGTATTGAAAAAGACTCATTGGGCGAAGTGCAGGTGCCTGCCAACGCCTATTACGCCGCGCAAACCCAGCGCGCCGTCATTAACTTTCCCATCAGCGGGCGCGCGCCTTACCGCGCTTTTGTATACAGCATGTTGCTCATCAAGCGGGCAGCGGCAGAAGTAAACCGCGACCTTGGCCTGCTCAAGCCAGAATTGGCCGCAGCCATCATTCAGGCGGCGGATGAGTGCATGGCGGGCGCGTTGGCCGACCAGTGGGTGGTGGATCCGTTCCAGGCTGGCGCGGGCACCAGCCACAACATGAACACCAACGAGGTGCTGGCCAACCGCGCCAACGAGATTTTGGGCTTCCCACTTCTGAGCAAAGAGAAGAAACCGGTGGGCGCAAATGACCACGTGAACATGGCCCAAAGCACAAACGACACCACCCCAACAGCCATCCGCCTGGGCGTGTTGTGGCGCCTGCCAGAATTGCAGGCCGCCGTACAAGGGGTGATTGACACCCTGAACGCCAAGGCCAAAGAATTTGACCCCATCGTTAAAAGCGGGCGCACCCACTTGCAAGATGCGGTTCCGGTTCGGCTTGGGCAGGAATTTGGCGGTTACGCCCGCGCCCTGGAGCGCGACCTGGAGCGCATCAACGCCGCCGCCGACCAACTGCGCCGCATGCCCATTGGCGGCACGGCCACCGGCACCGGCCTGAACGCGCACCCGGATTATCACAAGAACATGGTCAAAGTGATGAGCCGCCTGTTGGGCCAGCCGCTGAATGACAGCGACAACCTGTTCGAGGGGATGCAGAGCATGGCTGATGCGGCGCACTTTAGCGCGGCGATGCGCACGATGGCGATCACGCTTGTGCGCGTGGCGAACGACATCCGCCTGCTGAGCAGCGGCCCCACCACCGGGCTGGATGAGATTCGGCTGCCCGCGGTTCAGCCGGGTTCGTCCATCATGCCGGGCAAGGTTAACCCCGTGATGGCCGAAATGCTGGACATGACCATGTTCCACGTGCAGGGCAACGACCACGCGGTGGCGCTGGCCGCACAAGCAGGCCAGCTTGAGTTAAACGTGATGATGCCAATCATCGCCCACAACCTGAATGAGATGGTGCATGTGACCATTGGCTCGCTCAACGCCTTTAACACATTCTGCCTGGTGGGCATCACCGCCCAGCCAGAGAAGGCCAAGGGCTGGCTGGCCAAGAACGCCATCGTCGTCACCGCGCTCAACCCGGTGATTGGCTACATGGCTGGCTCCACGCTGGTGAAGGAAGCCATGAAGCGCAACATGACCATCCGCGATGTGGCCGCCGAGAGCATCAACGCGGGCACACTCAAGAAGGTTGACGGCTCTCCGCTCACTTTGGCCGAGGTGGACGCCGCGCTTGATCTTTACAAGCTGACCGAGGGCGGCCTGGGCGGCCCGGCGGGTGGCGGCTAGTTCGCAATGAAAAATGCAAGATGAGAAATGCAAAATTTTTGCCTTTTGCATTTCTCATCTTGCATTTACCAAATGCCCTCTTTGCTTTCCTCATACATCGCCCGCATTGGTTTTTTGGGTGATGTGGCCCCGGATTTGCCCACGCTCCGCGCGTTGCACAAAGCGCATCTGCGCGCCATCTCCTACGAAAATTTAGACATTCATCTTGGCCGCGCCCTCACGCTGGATGAAGACGCGATTTTTGACAAACTTGTGAATCGCGGGCGCGGCGGATGGTGCTACGAGATGAACGGCCTGTTTGCGCGGGCGTTGCGCCAAATTGGGTTTGATGTGCGCCTGCTGGGCAGCGCGGTTGGCCGCGCAGACACCAGCACGGGCGATGAACACGATCACCTCATCTTAAAAGTAAACCTTGACCGGCCATATTTGGCAGATGTGGGCTTTGGCAACGGCCTGCGAGAACCCATCCCGCTGGAAATGGGCGAATACAAACAAGATTTCTTCCGTTTTGCGTTGCGCAAAGAGGGCGAGCGCTGGTGGTTTGTCAATCACGCGGGGCAAGGGCCGGGGTTTGACTTTACTTTGCGCGAACGCGAAATGAGCGAATTTGCGCCGCGTTGCCGCCATTTGCAAACCTCATCGGAATCGGGATTTGTGCGGCAGACGGTGTGCTACCGCCAAACAAAGCATGGCGTTGTGTCTTTGCGCGGGCTGGTGATGAAAACGCTGACCGCCGAGGGCGAGCGCGAACGCGTGATTGCCACGCCCGCCGAGTACGCCATCACCCTGAAAGACATGTTTGGCCTGCGGCTTAGCGATGCCGAGATTAGCGCGCTTTGGCAATTAGCCCATGCGCGACACGTGGCTTGGGTGGCATCGCAAAACCAAACGGGCTAAAAGGCCTACCTCTCCCCAACCGGTCTGCGCCTAAAGTCTGGCGCGGCATTTTCCACCACGGTCACAAACGCCGCATCCTGCATCCGCGAGGCCACGCGGGGGTCAAATTCTTCCAGCGGCACATTGGTGGCGATCATGGTGGGCAGCCGGTTGCGATACCGAAAATCAATCACCTCAAAAATCACGCCATCGCTCCATGCCGACCCGCTCTCCGCGCCCAGGTCATCTAAAATCAGCACCGGCGCGTTCTTCATCATCTTCAACCGGCCAGAGTAACTCTCCTGCTCGGTGTTGGTCTGCAAATCCATCGCCTCTTTCAGGGCGGCCATCAAATCTGGCGCGGTGATAAACAGCGCTGGCGTGCCCGCGCTAATCAGGTGGTTTGCCACCGCCGCGCACAAATGCGATTTTCCGCTCCCGCGCTCGCCCCACATCACCAGCCAGCGGCCATCGGGATGCTCGGCAAAATCCTCGGCGGCTTGCAAGCAGTTCACCAGCCCGTCATCCTTCGCCCCTTTGAACGTCGTCTTAAAGTTAAACAACGTTTGGCCGATGGCCGCCCCGCTGAGCGAGGAATACGCCTTGAGCGCGTCCACCTTCCATTGCCTGGGCGCGCCGCACTTTGGGCAGGGCGTCATCTGGCCGTTTGCGCCAATCACATAGCGCAGGTTTTTGCAGTAATCGCACGGCTCGCCGCCATCGCGCGGGGGGATGGGTTTGTCGGCGATGACAGACAACGCCGCCTCAGCCGCCTCACTTGACGCTTGATTTTTGCTTCTCGCGCTCTTCGATCTGTTTGCGAGCGCGTTCTCTAGCGGCTTCCCGATCCGCGTCGGAGTATTGGACCTGGGGTCGGCGGGTGACGCGTTTGCGCGTTCCGGTTGAGTTTGCTTTTGGCTTGCCATGCGTGCCATCCTGTTTAACTTGTTTTGCGTTCAGCTCGTTTACCAAAACCGCTTTGATGTAATTCCAGTTTAGCGCATTCGCGGCGGCGGCCTTGTCCATCGCCTGCGTCCAGCGGGCTTGTTCGCCAACCCGCGCCGCAATTTGGTTGATGTCGTTTGCGATGGCCGGGTCCAGCCGCCCCACCCTGCGTTTGTATTCATCAAAGGCGAACCGCGCGGTCTCGCTGGCTGGCTCTGGCACAAACAAATTGGGCGATGGGTTGCGAATGATCTTGCGCACATACGCCCAGCTTTTTTTGCCCTGGCCGATGGCGTACGCAAACGCGCCGCGCCACACCTGCGGGTCTTTCTGATCGTTCAGCAAATCCCGAATCTCATCCGCCACAAGACCGGTGGGCGGCAACCCCAGGCTGTCCTCGTAAAGCGCCAGCATGTCTTGCAAAATCACATCCTGAGTTTGCGTTTCTTTGCGGGCCAGCTCCAGCGCGGCTTCCTCACTTTCTGCCAGCAAAGGCATCAGCGCATCCACGTTCACCGCGCCGTTTTGGCTCACCATCTTCAGCCCGCGCAACACGGCCTGAACACCAAATACGCCCACCGCCGCCATCACCGCGTTAAATTCCTGCGCGGTTGGGGCGCGGCGCAACCTCTCGCGCAGGTTCACAATCGCGTCGCCGGGCCGTTCGGTTCTGGCAATCACCACGCGGTAATAGGCCGATGGAGTGTGCGGCGCAAGTTTTTCCACGGCTTTTGCGCACGAGGCCAGCGAGCGCGGCGACCCGCCCGCGCGGGGCAAGCGCAACGCCGCGCGAAGGCCCTCCAGAATTTCATCCGGCGCGTAGCCACGCCCCAGCCACTCGCCAATCAGCGCGTCATCGCCGGGCGCGGCGGGGTAAATTTCCACGCTCTCCAGCCGCGCCATCTCGCGGGTGATGGCATCTCGCGCGCTCGAAAATTCGCCTTGCTCGTCTCGTTTTTGGTCGTGCGCGCCAGCCATCGCGCTTTCCAGGTTTTCAATCAGGGCGCGGGCGGCGGGCGTATTGGCAAAATAGCGCGGCGCGGCATTGGGCGATGTGGCCGCCACGAGAAGCGTTCCGCGCGCCACCGCGCTGCGCAGGGCCGTCTCCAGCCGCAAATGCAGCAACGCGCCCAGCCCTTCGCGCAAGGCGGGGTGCGCCTCAAGCTCCTTCGTCGTGATGAACGGCACATCGCTTTGTTTGCGTTCCAGCAGGCGCAGCGCCACCAACGTCACTTTCAACTCCGAAAGGTCGTCAATTTGCGCCAGCCGCGTGTCCAAAAATTCATCCAGCATTCGTGTTTAGATGCTAACAGATTTTGGACCGACACGGCCTAAAAATCTCGCCCTGAGTACTCTCAGGCAAGACCTTTAGGCTCTACGTCATCATCCCTGCAAAACGCCCGCCTGGTATGGCCGCCAGCTCTTGCGGCGAACCCACCTCGGCCAGGCGGCCACCGGCCATGACCACCACGCAATCTGCAGAGCGGGCCAGCGAGAGCCGGTGCGTGACGATGAGCGTGGTGCGGCCATGCATGAGGCGTTCAAGCGCCTCCAGAATGGCCGCTTCGGAGTCGGGTTCAACCGCGCTGGTCGGCTCATCCAGCAAAAGCATGGCCGGGTTGGCCAGCACCGCCCGCGCAATTGAAATGCGCTGTTTTTGCCCGCCCGAAAGTTTTACGCCGCGCTCGCCCACCAGCGTATCGTAACCTTTTGGCAGGTCGCAAATAAACGCGTGCGCGTTGGCCACGCGGCACGCTTGCTCAACCTCGGCTTTGGTCGCAGAAGGGCGACCAAACCGCACATTCTCCATCACGCTGGCGTTGAACAAAAAGGTGTCTTGCTGCACCTGCCCAATTTGCGAGCGCAACGATTGCAAGGTGATTTGCCGCACATCAATTCCATCCACCAAAACGCGGCCAAAGGTGGGGTCGTAAAACCGCGCCACCAGCGTCAACAAAGTGGATTTGCCAATGCCGCTTGGTCCCAAAATCACCACGCGCTGGCCGGGCAAAATGCGCAGCGAAATATCGCGTAAAACGGGGTGGCCTTCGTCGTAGCCAAATGACACATTTTCAAAAGCAATTTCGCCGCGCAGGGGCGGGATGGGTTGCGCATCTGGCACGTTGCGCAGGCTGATGGGCGCGTCAAGGACTTCAAAAATTCTGGCGCCCGCGGCGCTGGCCCGCTGAACCAGATCGTTCACACCCACCAGGTCATCTACCGGGCCAAAAAAGTAGCGCCCGTAGCCGCGGTAGGCCAGCAAGCCTCCCAGCGTAAATTTACCCATCATGATGAACGCCACGCCGCCCGCCAGCATGAGAAATTGCCCCAGCGCGGCCACAAACCGGATGAAGGGAAAGCGTTTGTTGCGCAGCTTCACTGCCCCAATTTGCTCGCCCAGCAAGGCCTGCCCCAGCCCCTTCAACACGCCGTATTCGCCATCTTCTCTGGCAAACGATTGGATCAGCCGCATGCCCGTGATGTTCTCGGAGAGCCGCGCGGTGAATTCTCCCAAACGGCGGCGGGCCGCGCGGTAAAACGGGCGAACGCGTGCGTTGTATCGCGCCAGCAAAAAGCCCACGCCAAACATGGGCAAAATTACCAGCAAACCAAGCGTGGGTTGAAGGATGATGAGAATGCCCGCGACCGCCACCAGCCGCAGGGCGCTGGCCAGCACGGTGTCTGTGCCGTTAATCAGCAAATCCTGAATCGCCTCCACATCCGAGGTGATGCGCGAGATCAAATCGCCGGCGCGTTGGCGCGAAAGATACTCGGCCGATTGGTTTTGCAATTTTGAGTAGAGATGCAAACGCAAGTCAAGCGTCAGGCGTTGCCCGGCGATCTCCAAAAGCAGGGTGCGGGCGGCGGTAAAAATTTGGCCGATGACGACCGAGAGAAGATACGTGCCCAGCCAAAACGCCATCCCGTTGATGTTTTTCGCGGGCAGTTCCACATCCACCACCCGCAGCCAGACCAGCGGCGGGTAGAGTTCCATCGCCAGCGCCACAACCAGGCACGCCGCGCCACCCATCACGGGCCAGCGGTAGGGCCACAGCAGCCGGGCAATGCGCGGCAAAAGATTTTGATTCACGCGCAAGATTGTAAGCCCGCTACGCAAAAGCCAAACCAACATAGCGATTGAAATCGCGCCTCGCGAGCCTTCGGCTGAGCGTCTGCCTGCGCGGACGCGCGGGCAGCACCAACCTGCGACTTCAATCGCCCGTGCGTTCGGGTAGACTTCGCGCATGGAATCGTCTTTACTTACTTTGATTTTTTTGCTGCCATTTGTGTTTGCCATTTTGGCGGCAAACCTGGCCGAGAACCGCAGCAACGCGCGGGTTTTTGCATATTTGTATGTGGCGCTTCTCAACGCCGGGCTGCTTTTTATGGCCGCGATGTTCATGCTTATTGGCGTGCTCAAGCTCATGCCAGGCTACTTTGACATGATTAGCGGGCAGGCGGGCGGGCTGTCTTCGGGGATTCTGGAAAATGTGAACTGGGGGTTATCTGGTTTTTTAATTGCGGCTGGCGCGCTGCTTGGGCTGATGGCGCTTCTGCCAGCCATACGCCGCGCCGCCGCCAAAGTATTTAACATCAACCCAGACTCCATCACCCACGCCACCGCGCTTTCGCTCACCTTTACCGCGCTGGGGGCAAACCTGGGCCAAAGCGTGATGAATCAGGGCATGTTCACCAAAGATGTGATTGACCAGATTGGGCAGCAAGGCGGTTTTAGCGTGGGGTACATGGATGTGTTTATCTTCCCGCTGCTCATTCTTTCTCTTTCTGCGCTGTTTGGGGTGGGCTGGCTCACACGGCGCTCGTGGGGCGATGTGGTTGAGCGGCTCGCGCTCACCCCGCCTTCCATCAAACAGCTTGGCGTGGGCGTGGGGCTGGCGGTTGCGCTGTTTGCTGTTTCGTTTGGCGCAGACCAGCTTTGGGGCGTGATTGACGCCAGCGGGCGCGAACAGGTGGGCGGGTTGTCTCAGGCGCTCATGGGCAGCTTCACCGGGCTGGCGGGCGCGCTTGCCATTGGCGGCACGGCGGCCATTGGCGAGGAGCTGTTTTTTCGCGGGGCGTATCAGCCGCGTTTTGGCGTGTTGTTCACCGCGTTATTCTTCGCCTTGTTTCACACCCAATACGGGTTCAGCATGGCTACGCTCATCGTGTTCATTTTGGGTCTGGTGATTGGTTCCGTGCGCCAGCGCGGTTATCCCATCATCGTGTGCATCCTGATCCACTTCCTCTACAACTTTATCAGCGTGATTTTGGGCAGTTGAAAATTTTTGCCCTCAAAAAAATGGGCTGAACGGCGTTTTTTCGACCCACTTATCTCCGCTGCAATTTTTCTTTGCGCCAAGGTCGCGCGGCCAAATGCCGCCTGCCTCATTCTGGTTTCTTGAGGCAGATTACGATTTCATGAAAAACCCCTGGGAGCCCCCGAACAGCCGGAATAGAATTGAAATATCTTCCCTTGTAGGAAGGGATTGACACGAACCAAATAAGACCGCAAGAAAGATTCCGTATCCGGGTCACTTTTTTTTGATCCCGACATGGACACGCGCCCTGTGTCTTCGGCTACATAGCCTGCAAGACAACGGGATTAACCAAAACCTGGCGACTCTTGGGATCTGTCTTGTCAAGTTATCAGTAAAAAAATTTAGCATCAAGGAGATCACCATGCTTCATCGTTGTTCCATAAAAGGCGTTGCCTTGCTTGTTTTATGCGCGGGAATAGCCTTTCCTTTTCGCGCATCGGCATCATCTGCGCAAGATGTATCCGCGCCGCCGGGGGCGCATCGCCTTTTCTTTCCAAATACAGGGCGCGGCGGCGGGGTGGACTGCGTGGCTCAGTACCCTGTGGCCCTGAACGGCTACGCCAATCAAACAAGCTCCAACTCCACCACCGAGATTATTTCGATTGTTCAGCAATCTGGCGGAAATCTTGTGCCATATTTTCCGTATCTGCCATTGCCATCTGCAAACACAGCCTTCCTGAACCAGTTTCAATCCACCGGCGTTCGGTTGATCGCCAATTTGGAAAGTGTGACCGAGAAGATGTTTGATGCCACCACCGAGGCCCAATTGGTGGCGTGGGTCAACGCGGTCAAAAATCATCCTTCTTTTTGGGGTTATTTTTTGTATGATGAGCCAGAGATACGCCAAAATTTCAGCTCGGTGAACGCGGCCAAGATTCAACGCATTCACACCCTCATCAAACAAAACGACCCAGTTCACCCCACGCTCTTGAACTTCAGCAGCCCTACCACGGCATATATTCCTTATCTTGGCATCGCCAATATCGCCTCGTTCGATTATTACCCGGTGCATGGCAGCGGCTCGTATCGCACCTCCATGACCGAATATCAGCAAGTGGTGGATAAGTTCGTGGCCGATCACGCTCAATACGACCCAACGGGAAAGACAGAGGTGCTGGGCACGTATGTCCAATCCTTCCGCAATGACGCGCTTGCCATACGCGAAATCACTCAGGAGGAGATGCAGCAAATGGTGGATTACGCGCGCAGCAAATCCACAAAATTTAACTTTGTTTCGTATTTCCTCATTCGCTGGGGCGGGCAGGAAACAAGTTATCCGGGGCTTCAGCAGCTTCCATCGCTCAGAACAAAAGCCGCCGGGGTGAATGTCAGCATACGCAACCTGCCATCGCCCTACCCGGTATACACCAACTCGCCGTGCGTGGTGGCGCCCCAGTGGTAAAAATAAAACACCCTACGCGCGGCGCGTTGCAATTTCTTGCAGAACCTTTTGCATGGCCCGCCCGCGATGGCTGACCGAGTGTTTCTCAATGGATGTCAACTCAGACATGGTGCGCGTGCCATCAAACCGGTCGTCTTCCACAAAAAACACCGGGTCAAAACCAAAGCCGCCCGCGCCGCGTTTCTCGTGCGCAATGCGCCCTTCGCACACGCCGTTCAGCGCAAACTCGCGGCCATCGGGGTAAATCAACACAATCACCGCATGAAACCGCGCGGCTCGGCTGGCGGTGGGCATCTCGGCCAGCTCGCGGATGAGCGCAGCGCAGCCATCGCCGTGCGGCGCGCTTTTGTGATACCGCGCCGAGAGCACACCGGGGCGGCCATCCAGCGCGTCCACCTCCAACCCGCTGTCATCGGCCAGCACAATCAAGTTGTCTTTTTGGCTGATGGCGTTGTGAAAGGCGCGCGCCTTGATTTGGGCGTTGCCCATATACGTGCTGGCCGTTTCATCCGGGTCCAAAGACAACCCAAGCTGCTCCGGCGTGACCAGCTCCACCCGCAACCCGGCAGGCGCGTATAACTGAGTAATCTCACCAAACTCTTGCAATTTGTGCGCGTTGTTAGATGCGATCAAGATGCGGATATTCGTCATGCTGTTAAGTGTATCAAGACAGACAAGCGCCGCCGCAAACCGCTCTTCCGCGTATACTTCGCACCCATGAAATACATCACCGCTGTTGGCGAGCAAAATTTTATATTGGATGTGAACCGCGATGGCGAAGTGACGCTGGATGACAAAACCCGCACGCTGGATTTTAAGGCGATTGATGAGGCTGGGCTGTATTCCATCATTTTAGACAACCAGTCTTTTGAGGCGCTGGTAGAAGAGCAGGATGGCGAATACCGCATTTTGATTGACGGCGTGCTTTACACCGTCAGCGTGGTGGATGAGCGCACCTCCCGCCTCGCATCTGCGGCGGGGGCCTTTGCCCCGGCCAGCGGAGAAATCACCGTCAAATCACCCATGCCCGGGCTGATTGTGGCGGTCTCGGTCAACGAAGGCGATGTGGTGGAAAAGGGCCAGGTGGTGGTTATCCTTGAATCCATGAAAATGGAAAACGAACTCAAATCGCCAAAAGCGGGCACGGTTCATTCAATAAAAGTGGCCCCGCGCCAGGCGGTGGAGCTGGGCCAAATTTTGGTGGTGATTGGGTAAAAAACAAAAAACAAGAAACAAGAAAATGGGCATCATAAAATTTCTTACTTCTTTATTTCTTGTTTCTTTGCATGACTGAGCAGCAATTGGCCGCCGCGCTGGGCGGCAACCCGCTCATTGCGCATTTGCTCTGGCAGCGCGGATACCAGACGCTGGAAGAGGCGCGCGGTTTTCTTGACCCCGATGCCTTCACGCCCACCTCGCCATTTGACCTGCCCGGCATGGCCGAAGCGGTTGCGCGGTTGCGGCAAGCCATCGCCCGCGGCGAAAAAATTCTCATCTGGGGCGATTTTGACGTGGACGGCCAGACCGCCACCAGCGTGCTGCTGCTGGGGCTGCGGGCGGCGGGCGCAAACGCCGCATATTCCATCCCAGACCGCGCCACGCACTCGCATGGGCTGAACAAACCCGGCCTGGCGCAAGCCCGCGAGCAAGGCGCAAAAGTGCTGCTCACCTGCGATTGCGGCGTGACCGATTTTGAGGAAGTGGAATTTGCGCGGCGGCTGGGGTTCGATGTCATCATCACCGACCACCACGATTTGGCCGACCACCTGCCAGACGCGCTGGCCGTGATCAACCCCAAACGCCTCCCGCCCAGCACGCCTTTGGCAAACCTGCCCGGCGTGGGCGTGGCGTATAAGCTGATTGAGGCGCTTGGGCAGACGGAAGACGGAAGACCGATGACGAACGAGACAACCGTCTCCCGTCTCCCGTCTCCCGTCTTGGGTCTCCTCGACCTCGTCGCGCTTGGCATTGTGTCTGATCTGGCGTATATGCGCGGAGACACGCGCTACCTGCTCCAGCGCGGGCTGGCGCAACTGCGCAGCTCTGCCCGCGCGGGCATCCGCGCCCTCATGCGCGTCTCCGGGCTGGAGGCATCCACGCTCACCACGGATGACATTGGTTTTCAAATTGGACCGCGGCTAAACGCCATTGGCCGGTTGGATAAGGCCGAGATGGGCGTGCGGCTGCTCATCACCGAAGATGACAACGAGGCCCGCGAGCTGGCCGCCCGCATTGAAGAGCTGAACGCCGAGCGAAAAATAATCCAGCGCAAGGTAGAAGATGACGCGGCGCGAATGATTGAGCGCAACCCCAGCCTCATCCGCCAGCCGGTGATTATTTTGCAAAGCGAGGATTGGCACCCCAGCGTGATTGGCATCGCGGCCTCTGGGTTGGCGCGGCGCTTTAACCGCCCGGCCATGTTGATTGCCGCCCGCGCGGGCGAGGTTGGGCGCGGCAGCGCGAGAAGCGTGGAAGGCGTGGATATCCATGCCGCCATCGCCGATTCGCACGGGCTGGTTTTGTCCAGCGGCGGGCATCCGATGGCCGCCGGGTTTGGCATCCACTCCGAAAATATCCCCGCCTTCCGAGATGCCATCGGCCAGCATGTGCGCAAACAGGTGGAGGCGGCCACGGCGGGCGGCGTGTTGCCCCGCCAGCGAGATTTGGCCGATGCGGTGGTGGACTGGAGCGAAAACTGGATGCCGCTGGCAGCGGAACTGGAACGGCTGGCCCCATTTGGCGCGGGCAACCCCCGCCCCATTTTAATGAGCCGCAACCTGAGCGTGAGCCGCACCGAGCCAGTGGGCAAAGATGGCTCGCACCGCGCGGTTTTTCTGCGCGATGAGGCCGGGCGGATGGGCCGTGCCATTTGGTGGGGCAGCGGCAGCAAGCCCGTGCCAGATGGCGCTCTGGATGTGGCATTCACGCTGGAGATGAACTCGTATCGCGGGCGAACAAATGCCCAGGCGCGGGTGGAGGCGCTTTTGCCGCGCGAGGAAACC
>Ga0073900_10000222_pt1 | contig 44181 bp, 41 predicted proteins | sample KloWWTmetKNB5Kit_FD_66666 | JGI IMG/M metagenome (GOLD analysis project Ga0073900, IMG submission 66666) | Active sludge microbial communities from Klosterneuburg, Austria, studying microevolution and ecology of nitrifiers - Klosterneuburg... | ecosystem: Engineered > WWTP > Aerobic digester >...
GGTGACTTTCCAAAGCGGGCCGGGCGGGCTGGGCTGGGTCATCAACACATTTGTGCGGTTTGAAGGCGACGCGGCCAGCGTGCCGGTGGTGCAAGTGGCCCCACCCGTCTCTAACACGGCCACCCCCACCACCACCGGCAACACCGGCGGGGCGTTTTTTGTGTCGCTGGTCAACGTGCCCACAAATTCGGTGGCCGATGGCAAAGCCAAAGAAGTTTTGCTGGCGCTTTACAACGAGGCGCGGGCCGAGGCCAAGCTTCCGCTGCTCAAGTATTCATCCGTTCTGGAAAAATCGGCGCAGGGCCACGCGGATGATTTGGCCAAGACCGGCGTGGGCAGCCACACCGGCTCGGATGGGTCTGACCCACGCACGCGCATGACCCGCGTTGGCTACGCCGGGCGATACGCCGCCGAGAATTGGGCCTGGAGCCGCAGCGCAGAGCAAGCCTTTGATATGTGGTTCAACCAGGAATACCCGGATGGCGTGCATCGCCGCACCATCCTCTCGCCCAATTACACCGAGGTGGGCATTGGCGTTTCAACCTCGCGCAGCGGCTATTTCTTCATCGCCAATTTTGGGGGATGAGTTGGGAATTCTGAATTTTGAATGCTGAATTCTGAATGAGGCGCCCTCTGGTCTGAGATTTTTGGATGGACACAAAAATCTGCTCCATCTGTTCCCAGCTTAGCGAGTACGAACACGGCATGCAAACCGGGGGGCGTGAGGATGAGCAGTTTCTCACGCGGCTGACCCCCGCAGAAGCGGCGCAGCATCTGGCGCAGTGCCAGAAGTGAATGTAGATAATGTTTTAACCGTTCCGGCGGCCCTCCCGGATGAAACCAACAATTTCATCTGCCGATAAATCCAGTTTGATTCCTTTGACATCCAGAGGCGATTCGCGCTTTTGCTCGTTCTTGATGACAAAAACACGGCCATCCTTGCGCTTAATCCGCACCTCCCCTTCTGTCAACACTTGATTTAGCACCTGGGCCAGTTTTTGCCGCGCTTCAGAATAGGTATAAACCGTCATTTCATCACCTCCATTATTTGCAAAGGGACCTCTGCCGCCGCCCTTAGCAAACCTTTATCCAAAGTCAGCAATGGCGCGTTATATTTTTGCGAACATCGTATAAGGCACGCATCATATGCATAAATGTTGAATTGAGAGGAAATAGATATAACTTCATCAAGCTCAACATCCACTAAGCGGAGCGGAATTTCCAAATATACAGAAATTGCCCTTTGGGCATCTGCCAATGCAACCCGATGCTGTTTTAACATGGCAGAGAAGGCGTTGGCTATTTCCCAATGCACAGACGACGGGGAAATCAACTCTGCGCCTCTCGTTGCTTTTATGATGGCCGCCTTATTTGGCTCGTTGGTGATTACCGAAATAATGGCCGATGTATCAATAACTAGCCGCATGACAGGTACAATTGTACTATTGCCTGATTCAAAATAAAGAAAAACGAGGAAATTGTTAATTTCACCTAAGCGCGGCAAACACTTGTTTTAGCGTTGGCTTTGACCCGCTGAGCAGCGTCTGAGCGCGGAAGATGCGCGTAACCGCCGCGATGACAACCCACATGGTTGCAAACGTGAGCGCCGCGCTGAGCGCAACCTGCCACATCGGAACATCGGCGGCAGAAAGCCGCGCCACCATCGCCACCGGCGCGGTGAGCGGGAACAGGCTGAGCGCGGTGGCAACCCCGCCGTTGGGGTCAGACATGAACACGCTCATAAAATACATTGGCAGAACGGCAGGCAAAATAACAAAAAAGGTGTATTGGGCAGCCTCGCGCTGGCCGGGCATGAGCGCGCCTAATCCGGCCAAGGCAGATGCGTAGATGAAATAACCCATCACATAAAACACCAGCCCCAGCAGGATCACGCCCAGGTTGATGCCGCTAAAAATTTGCGGCGGCAAAAATGTGACAAACCGCGCCACAGAAAGCAGTGAGAGCAACCACAACCCAAGCTGCATCAACCCCACCAGGCTAAGCCCCAGAATTTTGCCCATGAGCAGTTGGCGCGGCGAAACCGATGACATCAAAATTTCCATCACCCGGTTTTCTTTTTCGCCGGTCACGCCATTCATCAAATACGTGGAGGCGGTCATGAGGGTGATGAAAAACAGCACGGTGGCAACAACGGGCGCAAACGAAAATGGCATATCGCCCGCGCTGCCTTTTGTATCTGCCGGGGCCAGCGCCTGGCTGGTTTGCAAGGTGATGGGTTTGTCGAAACGCTTTTGCGCCTGCGGGTCCGCGCTTAGCAAAGCCGTGTTCACCATATTCTCAAACGCGCCCGTTTTTTGCAAAGACTCAATGGGCGAAAATTGATCTGAGACAAATGTGACCTTGCCGCTGCCCAAAAAGTCGGCTGGCAGGCTGTAATATCCTTCGATCTTCTTTTCTTGCAAAGCCGCGCGGGCGGCATCTTCATTGGGGTAGCGCAAAAAATTGGCGGATGGGGTCATGGCGTTCAACACACCCGATGCATCCACAAAGCCTTGCGGTTTGGCGGGTTGGCTGGCCTTGTTTGCGGCTGTGGCCGCCACGGCCGCCGTGCTGCCCACCACGCTAATCGCAGTGACGATGCCAGAAAACAGCGGCACCATAATCAGGCTGATCCAAAAGCCGCGGCGCTTGACCACGCTGAGAAATTCGTGCCTTAGGATGATGAGGATTTTATTCATTCCGGTTCAACTTTCTTCTATTTCACCGCAGAGACGCAGAGACGCAGAGATTTTTTGTATTTCTCTGCGCCTCCGCGCCTCTGCGGTGAAACTAAAACTTAAAATTCTTAACCACATCCAAAAACGGGATGCTCTTGCCATACTCCAGCATCCCCATGCGAAAGACCTTGCCGGCCAGCCACATGGCGATGGCAACCGTGAGCGCCATCAACCCAATGCTGAGCGCAATTTGCCAAAACGGCACGCTGGTCATCCCCACCCGCATCAACATTGCCAGCGGCGAGGTGAACGGCAAAATGCTCAGAATAGTTGAGATCAGCCCGTTGGGGTCTATCAAAATGGCGGTGATAAAAAACATGGGCGCCATGGCGAGCAAAGACACTGGCCCGTTGGCCGATTGCGCGTCTTTCTGGTCAATCACCGCCGAGCCGATGGCGGCCATGAGCGACCCCAGCAGCAAGTATTGCAGCACAAACATGATGGCGGCGATGACAAGCATTTGAGGCGGGATGCTCACCCCGCTCAAAAACGACAACCGCGAATTTGCGATACCCATCAACACGCCCAGCATGACGCCCCACGCAACCACCTGGGTGAGACCCACCAGCGCCAGCCCGATAATTTTGCCCACCATCAGCTGCGTGGGCGTGACCGAGCTGACCACAATCTCAATTGTGCGGTTAGCCTTTTCATCCACCACCGCCTGCAAAAGATATTGCGCCCCGCTAAACACGGCCATGATGAACCCAATTGCAAAAAACATGGGCAAAAGAATGGGCAACGGGTTTTCAGTGTCGGCTTTGCGTTCGCCGTCTGGCGTTTGCATGTTAAATGTCATCCCATCCAACAAACGGGTTTGTGTTTGGGCGGGCAAATTGCTGATGGCCGCCGAGCGCGCAAAATTTGCAAAGGCATTTCGCACGGCGCTGGGCGGCGCGCTTTTCCAATAAAACAAATTGGCGTTGCCGGTTTGGGCAAAATCCGGGCTGATGGCGTACCAGGCGGCGATGTCTTCTTTCTCCAGCGCGGCGCGAGCCTCGGCCTCGGTTGCAAAACGAATGATTTTGTTTTGGGCGTTTGGCGTTTGATGCGCCGCCGCCAGCGCGTTGGCGGGGTCGGTGTAGCCAATGGCCGCGCTATCTTGTTTCTCCTCAGAGCCAATCGCCACAAACATCACCACCGAGATGATGGCGATAAAAAACAGCGGGATGAGCAACGCGCCCAAAAACGCGCGGCGCTTCACCTGGCGCAGGTATTCATTCACAATGATGGTTATGATTTTGGACATGATGTCTTTTCAAACCTCGCAGGTTGGCGCAGAAATTTTTTGTCTATCTAAATTTCATGCGCCAACCTGCGAGGTTTAGCTCTGCACTCCTTGCACCACTTTTACAAACACATCGTCCATCGTGGGCAGGGCCAGCTCAAACTGCTCCACGTTCAGGTTGGGCGTTTCTGCCAAAATGCGCATAAACTCGCGCGGGGGCAATGCGGGTGGCAAACTGAGCGTGCGGGTGTTGCCCTTGCGGCTCAATTCCATCATGCCATCAATCTGCGGCATTTCCCCCTGCGCCGTCACGCGGATGGCGTTGTCGCTGTATGTGCGCCGTATCTCATCCACCTTGCCATACAGCACATTTTGTCCTTTGTTGATGATGACAATCCGGTCGCACAACTCCTCCACTTGAAACATGAGGTGGGTGGACATGACGATGGTCGCGCCGCGTTCGCGCTCGCCAAGCAGCAGGTCTTGCACAATGCGCGTGTTCACCGGGTCAAGGTTGGCAAACGGCTCGTCAATAATAATCAAGTCTGGCTGGTGGATGAGCGTGGCGATGATTTGCACCTTTTGCTGCATCCCGCGGCTCAGGTCATTGATCTTTTTCTTTTTGTGCGCGGCCAAATCCAGCCGGTCAAAGTATTGCGAGGCGCGGCGGCGGGCCTCGTCTTTGGGGACACCCTTCAACTGCGCCAAATACACCACGCATTCCTCAATTCGCATGTCTTTGTAAAGCCCGCGCTCTTCTGGCATGTAGCCGATGCGGTTCTTGCGGGCATCATCCATCGGGCCGCCCAGCACGGCAATGTTGCCCGTGTCTGGCCGGAAGATATCCAAAATCATGCGGATGGTGGTTGTTTTGCCCGCGCCGTTTGGGCCAAGCAGGCCAAACACCTCGCCCTTGTTCACATCAAACGAAACATCGCGCACGGCTTGGGCAGAGCCAAACGATTTTGCGATGTGAGATACAGAGATTACATTTTCTGGCATAACGTCATGACTATACCGCGTGCGTATTGAGAGAATGTTAGATAGAAGTGGTCAATTGGGCAATGTTTTGTCAGACGCGGAAAATAAAGCCCGTCATTCCCGCGCAAGCGGGAATCTATAACAAACTCCCAAAAACCCTTGTTAGGAAAGCCATTTCCCTTGCGTTTGGGCTTGGCGCGTTATGGATTTCCGCTTTCGCGGAAATGACGTTCTCCATTTGCCTATTGACCACTCCTTGTTAGATAACGTGCAGTCAGACCTCTGAATTAACGCACACCAAATCCGCATCCAGCCAAAACGGCGCAAAATAACACGCGGCGTAAGACAAGGGCAACACTTCCTCGGCCAGCGGAATGCCCAGCGCGGTTTGAATAAACGCCCGCCGCGCCTGAATGCGCCGCCACAAATCTGGGTAAGCCGCCGCGATCTCCGCGCGGAGTTGGGCATCTGCAATCGCAGCGGTGTCCTCGCAGTTCAGCGCGGTTCCATCCGGCATGGGCGTGGGGATGATGTCGCATTGCAGCGCCATGCCCGACGCAAGCGCCATCGTGCTGGCTGGAAAAATGGGCGTGTGCGTCCACTCGTCAATCGAGATCAAGTGGCCGGGGTTGAGCGCGGGCGCAAACGCCGCGCCGTCCAGCGCGTTCATCACCGCGCCAAACATCTCGCCGCCCGCAAGCCCCATCCGCAAGCTGCCCCACCAGGTGTGGATGGCTTTGGCGTAGGGCAAAACATAGCGGGCGATGAAATCTGCGCTGGGCGTGGCTGTGAGGATGCCCGCGCGGCACGCAAGGCTGCCGCGCAAACCGATGGCGGTCGTGATCCCATCGCCATACGCCAACCGGCGGCTGGATGGGCTGCGCAGCCCAACAATCGGCTCGTTGCTTGCGCACGAGAGCATGGAATAACACGTGAGCGGGTCGCCCTCGTATGCGCTCAGGGCGAAGGCCTCGCGCTCGGTCATGCCGGGGCGCGCCCCGCGCGTGATGCGCATGACTGCGCTGCCTGCGCGCTCGGCGGCCTGCGCAAACACCGCGATCTGCGCCGCGCTGTTTTGGCTTTTCAGCCCGTGCGTTGGGTGCATCAAAATATGCGTGGCATCAAAAATTCGGGCAGATGCGCCCGCGGCTTTGCGCAAAGCGGCCAGCACAAACGCGGGCACAAACGCCGGGGCAGATGGGTCATCGCACTCGTCGGCCTCCATGTATTTCCAGCCCACCACGCCCACGCTGGCGCCATCGGCCAAACCAGCCGCCGCCAGAACCGCGCCCAGCCTTGGGGCCACGCCGCGCGGCTGCCCCATCAAACTGAGCGATTGGCACAACACAAAATTGAGCGGCAACGCGGCGGCGCTGGTGTAACCCATGCCCTCGTTCCCCAAAATCAGCGTGGGTTTTTCGCGCGGGCCAACCACCAGCAGGGCCTCTTCAAAACGTGGGTCAAACCCGCACAAAAAGGTCAAGTTGGCGGTGTGCTCGCGGTCGGCGTATACCACCAGCCAGTCGGCCTGGGCGGCATCGTAAGCCGCGCGTATGCGGCGCTCGTATTCGCTGGCGGGCACGCTGGGGGTGATGGCATCCGCGCCGGGCGCATAGCCATCTTGCAAGGGAATGTGTTTGAGGGTGATGTTCATGTGTGTTGCCCAAGTGTAACGCCTGCACTTTATGACTTTACACCTCCTTCACACCCTCGCGGGTTGGCTTGCAAAGCTAAACACCACAAAACAAGATCGTCATTCCCGCGCACGCGGGAATGACGAGTATTCTTCCGGTTATTTGACATCCATTTTGCGTAAATCTAGAAGTCGGACTGCTCAGGCTTAAGCAAACAAAAAAGACCGCGCAGACGTTTTACCTGCGCGGTCTTTTTATTTATTTAACCGTGTTTGCTTATGGCATTTGCGCCGCCACCGCGGGCGCATCCATTTGCGTCTTAACGCCAGCCTTGGCGGGGTCAAACGCCAAAATGGTGATGGAGCCGTAAATGAACGCGACCACACCCAGCACAGCAAAGGCCGTCGCCAGCGTGCGGCGCGCCTGGCTGAACTTTTGCACATCGGTCATCACGGCATACGCGCCCGCCAGCCCGTGAATCAACACAGAGAGGAGAAACGCGATGTCAATCGCCTTCCAAATTGGCTGGCCCATCCGCACAATGATGCGGCTGAAGTCAATGTGAAACGGCGGGTAATGCACCACAATCATGTGGATGGTCATGAACACCAAAAGCGCAATCGCGCTGTATCGTTGCAGTTTGAATAGGGTCATAATATCCTCTTCTTTATCTCTCGCAAAGACGCAAAGGCGCAAAGGGCTTCTTGGCGGTTTGCGCCTTTGCGAGAGATACGAATTTAGCCGCCGTTAATGGCAAACAGAATAATGGGAATGCCGCCCGCCACCGTTAGCAACGCGGCGATGGCGAACGCAGCGTAAAACAAACTCTGGCGCTGGTTGGTGAGATGGAAGTAGTGCACCATCAGCAGGCGCACGCCATCAAATGCGTGGTAAACCACCGCCGCCAGCAGGCCAATCTCCAAAATTTTGAACACGTTGGTCTGCACCAGCGCCAGCCGCGCGTCAAACGCCGCCGGCCCAAGATTCACCGAGCCAATGACAAACATGTGCATGGCCAGATAAATCACCAGAAACACGCCCGTGAAGCGGCGCAAAACAAAGCTGATAAATCCTGTGTTTTTATACATGGGTTGCTCGCTTTTTCTTAACATGGATAAACAGGATATGCAGGATTTTTATCCTGTTCATCCCGTCCATCCGTGTTAAAAATTCTCATTTCTTAATCGGCTCCGCAATCGTCTTCAGCCGTTCGGCGCGCTCGGCCTCAAAGGCGGCGCGGCGCTGGGCCAGCTTGCGCAAGGTCTCAATTGCCTGGGTGGGGTTCAGCCCCTTCGGGCAGGCGTCAATGCAGTTAAAAATGGTGTGGCACTTGAACACGCCATCTTCCGAGCCGACTTCCTTGAGCCGTTCGCCGGGGATCGTGTCGCGCGGGTCCATCACCCGCATATACGCCTTCAGCATGGCGGCCGGGCCGTAATACTTTTTGTTGAAGGCCACCACCGTGCAGGCGGTGTAGCACGCCCCGCACATGATGCACGATTGCGCCTCGTTGAGCGCGTGCACTTCTTCGGGCGAGACGCGAAATTCTTTCTCTGGCATTTGCTCTGGCGGCACAAGCCAGGGCTTGGCCCGCTCATATTGCTCCCAGAAAGAGGTGCGATCCACCACCAGGTCTTTGATGATCGGCACATATTGAAGCGGGCGCACTTCGACTTTGCCGTTCTTCGCCACATCGCGCAAAGGGACCTTGCACACCAGCATGTTTTTGCCGTTCACGTTCATGGCGCAGCTTCCGCAAATGGCGTGGCGGCACGACTTTTGATAAGTCAGCGTGCCATCCATTTTGTTTTTAATCAGTTCAAGCGTCTCCAAAAGCGTAATGCCCGCCGGGACTTCCACCTTGAAGTCTTGCATGTGGGCTTTCTTGTCCACATCCGGGTTAAACCGCTGAATGCGCACAATCACGGTTTGGAGCGGCTGAGTTGTGTTTGTTTCTGCCATTGTTTTTCCTTGTCCTCGTCAAACCTCACAGGTTTTGCCTGATAGTAATCAGGAGCAAACCTGTGAGGTTTGGCGATTTCTAGTACTTCCGCTCCATTGGCGGGTAGCGTTTGTAATCAATATTCACCGGTTTGTAGCTCAAAATCGGCGGGTCATTCGGGTTGGATGGCTTATGGGCCACCGTGTGCTTCAGCCAGTTCGCATCGTCGCGGTTGGCAAAATCCGTCCGCGAGTGCGCCCCGCGGCTCTCGGTGCGGGTGATCGCGCCGTGCACAATCACTTCGCTAAAGTTCAGCAGGTTCTCGGTCTCAATCGCATGAAGCAGGTCGGTGTTAAAGCGGTGGCTCTTGTCCTCCACCCGCGCGGTTTTGATGCGCTCTTGGAGCGCCTTGATGTCGCGCATGGCCACCTGCAAGCGCTCGCCATCGCGGAACACGCCGCAGTTGTTGGTCATGGTGGTCTTTAGCTCTTGCGCCACATCGTCCACGCGCTCTTTGCCATTGCGGGCAAAAATGGTAGAAATGCGCTTCTCAACTTTCTCCACCGGGTCGCCAGTGACGTTATACAACTTGGCGCCGCCCTTCACAAACCGCGCAATTTCATCGCCCGCGCGCTTGCCAAACACCGATGCCTCCAGCAAGCTGTTTGTGCCAAGCCGGTTCGCGCCGTGCACGCTCACGCACGAGCATTCGCCCGCGGCGTAAAAGCCCACCACCGGGTCGCTCTTTGCGTTGGCGATCACCTGCCCATCGGCCGTGGTTGGAATGCCGCCCATGCTGTAATGCGCGGTGGGTTGGATGGGGACGAGGTTGTCAATGGGGTCCACACCCACAAAGTTGATGGCGAACTCGCGCACCTCTGGCAGCTTCTCCAAAATCTTGTCGCGCCCAAGGTGGCGCAAGTCCAGCCAAATGGCGTCTTTGTTGGGGCCAGCGCCGCGCCCATTATTAATCTCGTTTTGCTCAGAGCGGCTTACCATGTCGCGCGGGGCCAGCTCCATTTTGCTGGGCGCGTAATTCGCCATAAAGCGCTCGTTGTTGCCATTCAGCAAATGCCCGCCCTCGCCGCGGCAGGCTTCGCTCATCAAAATCCCGCTGCCCCACAACCCAGTGGGATGGAACTGCACGAACTCCATGTCCATGAGCGGGACGCCGTTTGCGTAGGCGATGGCGACCCCATCCCCGGTATTGGCAAACGCGTTTGAGGTGATCTTGAACGCGCGGCCATACCCGCCGGTGCCAAACATCACGGCCTTGGCGCGCATCACGCGCAACTTGCCGCTCACAATATCCAGCGCCACAATGCCGCGGCACACGCCATCCTCAATAATCAGGTCAAGGCATTGCCAGTCCGAGTAGAACTTTACGCCAAAGCGCAACGCCTGCTCGTGCACGGTGTGGAGGAGAACGTGGCCGGTGCGGTCTGCCGAGTAATTGGCGCGGGGCATGCTGTGGCCGCCAAAGCGCCGCTGGGCAATCCGGCCATCATCCAGCCGGCTGAACACGCACCCCAAATGCTCATACTCGTAAATAATTTTGATGGCGTCCTTCACCAAAATCTCGATGGCGTCCTGGTCGCCCAGCCAGTCCGAGCCTTTGATGGTGTCGGCCATGTGCATCTCCCACGTGTCCACCAGCGGCCCGTTCTCGTTTGTGGCCTCCAGCGGGCCTTCTGCGCCGGTGCCGGGCACCGCCTGCACGTTGGAAAGCGCCGCGGCGATGCCGCCCTGGGCCGCGCCGCTGTGCGAGCGCAACGGGTGTATTTTGGAGATGACGCCAATATCTTTGACGCCCGCGCGGCTGGCTTGCAATGCGGCCCATGTGCCCGCCAACCCCGCGCCCACAATTACAACATCGTGGGTAATCGTTTCATAATTTGCCATGAAAACTCCTGAAAGTCAGAAAAATGCCAAAGCCACCCGTTGTCGGGTGCGTTTGTCAATAATGAAGCTCAGTTTATTCAGTTGCCCCGTTTTCAACATCCGCAGATTGCGGGGATTACAACTGGTCAGAGGTATAGGAATGCTCGGTAAAAAACGGACACATCACACAACTGCACTGCGTGGTTGGGGGCAAAGCCGGGGCAATATCGTCATTCCCGTGCATGCGGGAATGACGGATTTTCTTTTCTTTGTTTGACGCATATTTTGCGTAAGTCCAAAACTGGGAGAAAAAAGCCTTGAAGGGGCGCTTCATATCAGACGGAAGCGAAGCTCCACGCCAATTTGCCCACCCGCCGCCCGCTGGCTATAATCCGCAAATGCTCAATTCACCCGCGCAAACCCAACTCAATTTCAAACAAATAGATGTCTTTTCGGCCCAGCCATTTATGGGCAACCCGCTGGCGGTTGTTTTGGGCGCGGATGGATGGACGACTGAGCAGATGCAGCGTTTTGCCAACTGGACAAACTTGAGCGAGACCACCTTTTTGCTCTCCCCCACCCATCCCCTTGCCGATTACAAAGTGCGCATTTTTACCACCAGCCAGGAATTTCCATTTGCGGGGCACCCCACGCTGGGCAGTTGCCACGCCTGGCTGGAGGCCGGCGGCGCGCCCAAAAACGCAGATGAAGTGGTGCAAGAGTGCGGCGCGGGTCTGGTCAAAATCAAACGGCGGGATGGGCGGCTGGCCTTTGCCGCCCCGCCGCTCACCAAAACCGGCCCGCTGGATGATGGCTTGCTCAACCGCCTGGTGCGCGGGCTGGGCCTAAGCCCTGCGGATGTGCTGGGGCATCAATGGCTGGTGAACGGCCCCCGCTGGATTGGCCTGCATCTGCGCTCCGCGGCGCTGGTGTTGTCCATCAAACCCGATTTTTCGCAGCTCACCGGTTTGGATTTTGGCCTGATTGGCGCGTATCCATCCGGCCACGCGGCGCAGTTTGAAGTGCGCGGGTTTGCCATCACCGATGGCCCGATTGAAGACCCGGTGACCGGAAGTTTGAACGCGGGGTTTGCCCAATGGCTTATTGGCGCGGGCGTTGCGCCATCAAAATATATTGCTTCGCAAGGCACGGCGCTGGGCCGCGCTGGCCGGCTCTACCTTGAGCAAGATGGCGCGGGCAGCGTATGGGTGGGCGGCGATGTCGTCACGCGCGTGAACGGAACGCTCTCTACCTGAGGCCTTAACCCAAAATAAAATTAAATAAATAGCCCGTAATGACGATGGCAACAGCCACCGTGCCAATAAACACGGCAATCAAACGCGGCTTTAGCACACGCCGCAAAATCACCATTTCGGGCAGGCTGAGGCCAACCACCGACATCATAAAAGCCAGCGCAGTGCCCACACTTGCGCCCTTGCCAATGAGTGCGCCCACAATTGGCACAACCCCCGCCGCGTTAGAGTAAAGCGGGATGCCAATCAGAACAGCCAGCGGCACAGACCACCACGCCTTTGCGCCCATGATGTCTGCCAGCGCCGCCTCTGGCACAAACCCGTGAATCCCCGCGCCGATGGCAATGCCGATGACAACATACAGCCACACCTTGCGCAAAATTTCCTTCACGCTATCCCACGCGCGTTCAAAACGCTCCGGCCAGCTCAGTTTTTCCACAAATCCGCCATCTGCGCCCTGCATTTGCCACACAAAATCTTCCACATAGCGTTCCAGCTTAAATTTACCGATGAGGTATCCGGCAATTGTGGCGATGACCAACCCAGAGGCAACATACAGCGCGGCCACCTTCCATCCAAACAAGCCATACAACAAAATGACCGCCACTTCGTTGATGGTTGGCGCGGCGATGAGAAACGAAAACGTCACGCCCAGCGGGATCCCGCTTTCTACAAAACCAATAAACAGCGGCACCGCGCTGCACGAGCAAAACGGCGTCACGATGCCCAAAGCCGCCGCCAAAGCATTGCCCACGCCCTGACGCTTGCCGCCTAGCAACACCCGCGTCCGTTCTGGCGAGAAAAACGTGCGCACCACGCTAATCAAAAAAATCATCCCACTCAGCAAAAGCAGAATTTTGGGCACGTCATACACAAAAAATGCCACGGCCTCGCCCAAATGCGAGGCGGGGTCAAGCCCCATCAAACCAAACGACACCCAGCGTGAGAAAGGCTCTATGAGGGTATACAAAACCAGCCAAACAACCGCAGCCAAACCCACCAGCACAAAGGCGCGAGCGGCGGGGTGTTGATCTATTTTGGGCGAAACGGCGCGGGTATGCATCTCAATTCTCTTGCGGCGCGGTCAAAAATCGCGCCACTTCATCATCCTTCAAAATACGCCCTGCAGACACAACTTTGTTGTTCACCACCAGCCCCGGCGTAGCCAAAATCTTCCACTTCATAATCTCGGCATAATCGGTCACATGCTCCAGTTCGATGGGGATCTGGCGGGCCTCGGCCACGCGCTTCACCGTTTGCTCCAAACGTTTGCAATTTGCGCAACCAGAGCCAAGCACTTTTACATTCAACATACTAAAACAGTCTCCTTTTGCGGGGCATTCACACTTAATGGAGCGGCGACCGGTTTTAACTTGCGCGCGGAGTCAAGAATGACGTAAATCGTCGGTTCGCACACGCGGTAATACACCCGTGCGCCTGCGCGGCGCTCTTGCACCAGCCCAACCTCGCGCAGCACACTGATTTGCTGAGAGATATACGCTTGCCGGTAGCCCAGCGCAGGCATGATCTCGCACACGCAATGTTCGCCATCGCGCAAAAAATCCAAAATCTCCAGCCGCGCCGGATGTGCCAGCGCCCGGAAAAGATCGGTATCTGAAATTTGGGTAGGAATGCTCACCGGATTCAATATATTCAAAAAATTGAATACTTGCGCCCGCCAAGTGGCCAAAAAAAAAGCCCTGCCTCAAACGCCGGTTGTGTGCAGAACTTTTTAATGCCCCGCGCCAACGGTCTGGGTAGAGCCACGCCCACCCCACTTGCCCGGCCAGCCCGGCAAAAATGCGGCCAGCGCCAGCGCAACCAAAGACGCAAAGAACGTGACCAGATACGTGCGCTCAAACCCGCGCACATAGTCATCACACGCTGTTTTTAGCCCGGCCAGCGTGGTTTGTTTGATGGCCGCCGCCTGCGCCGCGGGGGCCGCCTTGAGCTGGTCGGCCATGCCCGGCGGAAGATTCTCTTCTGCGGCCACGCCCGGTGTGTTGCAAATGCCAAACCGCACGTTGGGCGTGGTGGATTGCGCGGCGGTTTGCTGCATTTTCTCTTGCATCTCCACCACCTGCGGCGAGAGCGCGCTGGACAAAATGGTAGCCAGCGCAGCCACCGCTATCGCCGTCACTACAAACCGCGTGGAGTTAGAGAGCGACGACCCGCGCGGCAACATGGGCAGCGGCACGCTCCCCAGCGCGGTGGTAAAAGTAGATTGCACGGTCAGCCCCAGCGCCAGCCCGCGCAAAGCGAGCAGCAGCACAATCGTGTTGATGGGTGTATCGGCCTGCAACTGCGTGAGCTGCCATGTGTTTACCGCCAGCAGCGCAAACCCCGTCACCACAATCGCCCGCGGGCCAATTTTGTCATACACCCTCCCCGCCAGCGGCGTTGTGATCCCAGAAGCCAGCGCCAGCGCCAACAACGTCACGCCCGTCTCCAGCGCGGTGAACCCGCGCAACACTTGCAAGTAAAGCGGCATCAAAAATTCCGCGCCAAACAAAGCCAGCACGGTCACATATCCCACCAGGCTGGCGTTCAAATACACTTTGTTTTTGAACAGCCGCAAATTAAGCAGCGGGTCTTTGGACACGCGCAATTCCACAAACGCAAACAAGATCAGGCCCACGATGCCGATCCCAAAAGCCATCAGCGTAGAGGGCGCGGTCCAACCGGCGCTCTCGGCGTTGGTGGCGCCCAGCAGCAACGCGCCAAAACCAATTGTGGTGAACAACAGCCCCAGCGGGTCCAGCGAAGTTTTGCGGCGCTGGCCTTCTGCCCGCAAAAACCGCGAACCCAGCAGCACCGCCGCGATGCCAATTGGCACGTTGATAAAAAAGATCAACCGCCACAAATTTGCGTCTACCAGCAGCCCGCCCAGGATGGGGCCAAGGCCGGGCGCGACCACCAATGTGATGCCAAAAATGCCCAGCGCCGTGCCCTGCTCGCGCGGGGGAAACGCGCGGTAAAGCATGGCCGGGCCAAGCGGCTGAGCCATCCCCCCGCCAATGCCTTGCAGCAACCGCGCCGCCACCAGCAGCAAAAGCGATGGCGCCACGCCGCACAACGCCGATGCCAGGGTAAACACGCCCAGCCCCAGCAAATATATTTTTTTAATGCCAAACCGGTCGGCCAAAAAACCGCTCATGGGCGTGGTGATGCCCAGCGCAAGCGTGTAAATGCTCAGCACCCACTGCGCATCGGTGAGCGTTGCGCCATATTCGCGCTGCAAGGTGCGGAACGCCACGTTGATCACGGTTGAGTCCAGAATAATCATGAACACGCCAAACGAGACGGTGATCAGGACTTTCCACTTGTAGGCCAGCCGGCCTTCGGGTTGAGATGGCGCAGCAGAAGGTGCAGATATTGGTGAAGATGAGTTCATGCGAGTGCGCGACTATACCCCATGAATGCCGCAGAGCCTTCTTTCGGAAGGCGCATCATTCCCGGTGGCTCATACCAGCCAGCAACACATCCGCCGCGTCGTGAGGATTCATATCTCGTTTGACCAGGGCGTCTATCAGCCCGGAAAAATCGCCTTTGGATTGGCGGGCAAAAGTTGCGCGCACGGCATCCTCGGCTATTTTAAGCACACGTGTTTCGGCCCGCGCGCGCGCCCGCGCCGCCCCATCCGCATGATGCGCCAGATGCGCGCGATGCGCAAAAATCTTTTGCAAAAGTTCGCTTACCCCGGCGCCGGTCTCTGCGCTGGTGCCCACCACCGGCGCGTGCCACGCCCCTTCCTCGTGCGAGAAAGAAGGGTCGCCCATCAGCATATTTTTTAGGTCGGCAATTGTGCGGGCGCTTTCGGGTTTGTCGCATTTGCTCACGGCGTGAATATCCGCAATTTCCAAAATGCCAGATTTGATGGCTTGAATGTCATCGCCCAAACCGGGGGCGCTGACCACCACCACCGTGTGCGCGGCGCGGGCAATATCCACTTCGTCTTGCCCCACCCCCACCGTTTCAATAATGATGAGGTCGCAGCCCGCCGCATCCAGCACATCCACCGCATCCAGCGCGGCGTGGGCCAGCCCGCCCAACGACCCGCGCGTAGCCATGCTGCGGATAAAAATGCGGGGGTTGCTGCTCAACTCGTTCATGCGGATGCGGTCGCCGAGCAAAGCGCCGCCAGTGAATGGGCTGGATGGGTCTACGGCCAGTATGCCGATCTTAAGGCCATCGCCAGAACCCGCCCGCTGCGCTTCCTGGGCCAATACGCGGGTCAGGGTGCTTTTGCCGCTGCCCGGCACGCCAGTGATGCCCACCACGTGCGCCCGCCCGGTGTGCGGATACACCGCCCGAATCAACTCGCGGGATTGGGCCGTGTTGGATTCTGCCAGGGTGATGGCGCGGGCAATGGCGCGTTGCCGCCCAGCCAGCACACCCTGGGAAAGTTCCTCAATCGTAGAATGCAGAATGATGAAATGAATTTTACATTCTGCATTTTGAATTTATTTCTGCTCAACCATTTCTGGGCGAACAAGCAAAACCGGCGCCTTGGAACCATGCACAATTTTGTCGGCCACAGAGCCAATCAGCCAGCGGCTCATGCCCGTGCGCCCGTGTGTGGACATGGTGATGAGATCCGCGCCTTCGGCCTCGGCGGTTTCCAGAATCAGTTGCGGGGCAAGGCCATCGCGCACAATGACTTTGGAGACATATCCCAGCTTGCTTAGATCGCTGGCAACCACCTGCAAATACGAAAGACACTGCGTCCGGTCGGCCTCCAGCAACCCGCGCACCACCTCCGGGTCATCCAAATAAAACGTGGAGAATTGATGCGCTGCCACACGCAGCAAAACCAACTCGCAATCTTTTGGCTCCACCATAGACTTAACAACTTTAAGGGCGCACTCGGCCAGTTCAGAGCCATCCAGCGGAATAAGAATCCTCTTGAACATATTCAACCTCTGAAATAAGAGTACTCTGCCTTGCGCGGCGCAACTTCGTACGTATGACCAGTTTGGCAACTGGCCTCTCGGCCATGGCCGGTCTCATCACGTAGCAGGGGCAGCTCACATCTAGTTAAGGTAATGTAAGGGCATAAAAATCCGTGCACCAGGCCAGTTCTTGACTCTTGCGCGAAAGGAATAAATGATGGATAACCTTATTGTTCGCAACTGGATGACCGCAGACCCAGTAACCGTGACGCCAAAAACCACTCTACCCGATGCTCACGACCTGATGAAGCGTCGCCGCATTCGCCGCTTGCCGGTGATGGAAGGTGACAAGCTCGTTGGCATCGTCACGCTGGGTGATGTGCGCGAGGCATCGCCATCCGACGCGACCACGTTGAGCATTTACGAGATGAACTATCTGCTCTCGCGGCTAACGGTGGAGAAAATCATGTCGAAGAACGTGCTCACCATCACACCCACCACGCCCATCCGCGAGGCGGCTGGCATGATGCTTTTGCACAAGGTGAGCGGCTTGCCCGTGATGGAGAATGACCGCCTGGTGGGCATCATCACCGAGTCGGACATTTTCCGCGTGGTGGTCAAAAACCTCTAAATCAATTAAAACTGGACTTACGCAAAGCCAAGTTAATTTCGTGAAGATGATGAAATAAACCGAAGGTTTAGGCGCAGGGGCGAGGCATGCCTCGCCCCTGCCGCGCCATTCCCCGCGTTAAAGGAAGTTTTTGCGTAAGTCCAACAAAATACAAAATTAAAAATTACGCAGGCTCAAATTTTTAATTCTTAAATCTGTATTTCAGCAATGCCTTGATCGTGGGCAGGCCATCCATTGCCGAAAGTTTCTTTTCTTCGTAGCGCGCCACGTAATGGATGGGCATCTCGGTGATTTTGTAACCGCGCCGCAAAATTTTTGCGGTCAGCTCGGCTTCCACATCAAAACGGCGGCACTCCAGCGTCAGCCCATCAATAACTTCTCGCGCCAGAGTTTTGTAGCACGTCTCCATGTCCTTCAGGCTCACGCCATATAAAACATTGGTCGCCAGGGTTACAAAGCGGTTTCCCATCGCCATAAACCAGCGCTGAGACCCCAGATCGCGCACGCCATACACAACCTTGGTCTGGCCTTTCACAATTGGCTCAATCAGCCGCAAAAAATCGTTGGGGTCATATTCAAGATCGGCATCCTGCACAATGACAATATCACCTGTCACATGTTGGAGCGCGGTTTGGATAGCGGCGCCTTTGCCGCCATTTTTCTCGTGCAAAAACACGCGCAGGTTAGGAATGTGAGTTTGCCGCGCGAGAATCTCACGGGTGCCATCCTTGGAGCAGTCGTCCACCAAAATAATCTCTTTTTCGATGGGAACTGCGCTCACGCGCTTTAGGATTTCTTCAATTGTGGCTTGCTCGTTATAAACGGGCATAATGACGGACAATTTCATAATCGGGGGCAACTTTATCACGGCTGAACGCGCACCTTGCTCAAAAAGACAACATTGTCGGGCGCGGGCTGGCCGTTCTGGGTTGCGCTTAGCCGCGCGTTGGGGTTGGCAGGCGGGTATAACCCAATGGTGATGGCGTATTCGCCGGGTGGGACATCCTTCGGCAAGACAATAGCGAACGAATCACGCAACGCCTCATCTGTCCGCCAGCGCGACATGGGCAAAAGCGCGTTCAGCGAAAGCTTGTCTTGCTGAAAACGAATCTGGCCGGATGAATCTGTGCCATGCACAAACACTTTGTAATCGGCAAGCTGCGCCCGCGGAAGCCAATCCAGAACCACGTAAAACCAATCGCCCGGTTTGGCGGTGGCGGGCATCCACCAGCCGCGCAGTTCCAGTTTGCCATCAAACACCGCATTTAACGGGGCAAACGCCACGCCGTTGGTGGGGCGTTCAATTTGGTAAAGCGGCAGCCGAATTTGCCCAAAGTTGTATTCGCCAATCTGAAAACCCGCCGTCCAAAGCGTGGATTCAACCAATTTTTGCGGGTCAACCACGTTGTCTTGCCACAACATCAGGCGCACCCGTTTTGGCTGATGGGTTTTGAGCGCGTCCACAACCGCCGCATCTGAGCGAAGGACGCCCTGCAAACCCTGCGGCGCAGCCACCAGCGGGGCGTTTGGATCGCGCCAGTAATACCGCACCGCATAATTGTCGCGGCTCATGATGACCAAATCGCCCGGCTCAACCGCCTCGGCCACGTGCTTCGTTGCCGCGCGAACGTCATCTTTTACCAGCCCCGGCGTGCTGGCAAGATTTAGCGAAGTCGCCAGCCACGCCCCGCCCAACACAACGAGCAGCACCAATTGAAGAAGCCTCACCGCAGAGGCGCGGAGGCGCAGAGGAAAATAAAAATTCTCTGCGCCTCCGCGCCTCTGCGGTGAAAAAGTCTGAGTTGCAAGTAAAACCAACGCGGGCAAGCAAAAAATAAGATAACGCGGATGGAACACCGAGCGATACGGGAAGAACAAACGCACCGCCACCGCCGCTGCCAGCGCGGGCAAAAATGCCAGCGCGGCCAGCATCAGCGCAGTGCGCCAGCGTTTGGCCGCCAGCAAGCTGATGAAACCCAGACCCGCCGCAAACGCCATCACCCCGGTTTGCCACGCGATGGCGCGCGGCACATCGGTCACCGGGGTGTAAATGCCGGCGCTCAACGTCTCCAGCCACTCAAACATCCGCCCGCCAACGGTGTTGAGCGGGAAGGCAAAGCCGTCATCGTGCGCAAACCCCTTCAACGAAAACAACAGCCATGGGATGAACGCGGCGAAGACGAGGGCGAGGGCAAGCGCAAAAGACCTCGCGGGTCTGCCAGATTTGCGAAGACCGGCAAAAACCATGACCACATGCGCGGGCAGCAAAAAGATAGCGTAGTAATGCGTGTGCAACGCCAGCGCAAAACCCAGCGCCCATCCCGCAAGCCAATGCACACGAGAGACGGAGAAAATGGGCCGTCTTCCGTCTTCCATCTCCCGTCTCGTGTCCCCCGTCTCGCCCAACCAGCGATACAACGCGTAACTGGAAAACAAACACAAGGCGGCCAGCAAAGCATACATGCGCGTTTCCTGAGCGTACCAGGCGCTCATGGGCGAGGCGGCCAGCAGCGCAGGCGCCAGCGCCCACGCCCAGCCCGGCCTGCGGGCGCCGCCCGCGCGCGCCAGCCGCAGCGCAAAGGTCGTTGTGAGGGCGATCGTGACCACATCTGCCAGCAGAGAAAAATAGCGCAGGGCAAACTCGCTCTCGCCCGCAAGCCGCATCCACAAACCGAGCAGGGCGTAATACAAAAGCGGGCTGCGGTCACCAGCGGTGGTGGCGGCCATCTCGCTCAGCGGCATACGCGCCAGATGCCAGCTCCAGCCTTCATCAAACCAAAAGCTTTGCAGGCCAAGCGTGGCGATGCGCAAGGCAAAAGCCATCAGCAAAATGAGTATTGCAATGAGCGCAATTTGCCCAACTCCATTCCATTTGGGCATAGAACAAGGCTTACCCAAACCCCAGCCTCCGTTCCTTCATGCTCACAAACGCGTTGTGGCCAATGATGATGTGATCGAGAAACTCTATGCCCAGCAGTTTGCCCGTGTCAATCATCTGGCGGGTGGCGCGAACATCCTCTGCGCTGGGCGATGGGTCGCCGCTGGGGTGATTGTGCGCGGCGATGAGCGAGGCGGCATTGGCGCGAATGGCCTCGCGGAACAACTCACCCATTTTGATGCCAGATGAGTTGATGCTGCCGCGGTAAATCATGGGCGCGGCCAGCACGCGGTTGCGCGTATCCAGCAAAAGCGTGCGCACTTCTTCTTGATCCAGCAGGCTCATATCGGCCATCAACAACTGGGCGGCGTCGTTGGGCGTTTTAATGATGGGTCGCTCGTCGGGCGCGCTCATGGTCATGCGCTTGCCCAGCTCCAGCGCGGTTTTTAACTCAATGGCTTTGACCTTGCCCACCCCTGGCACACTTTGCAATTCGCTCAGGCTGGCGCGGGCGATGCCGCTGAGGCCGCCAAACTTGTGCAAAAGCTGGTCGGCCAGCGCAAGCACGCTGGTCTTGCGCGTTCCCGTGCGCAGCAAAATGGCGATGAGTTCGCGGTGCGAGAGACCAGACGCCCCAACCTGGAGCATCCGCTCGCGCGGGCGCTCGCCTTCGGGCAGGTCGCTGATGAGCAGATGGTAATCCATGTTTCAGATTGGCTCAGATTAAGCGGGCTGTTTGAAAAAATTGAGATAAAAACAAGAAATAAGAACGCCCCAACTCGCCATTTCTTATCTCTTATTTCTTCGTCAGCCTGCGCCGCCAAGCCAAGAAAGTATAATCTGCCAGCTATGACCGAGAACATCAGCAACTTGATTGTTGCCGCGTTCAGCCTGATTGGGGCCATCACCGCCTCAATTTTGATTGGACTTGCCATTTGGACCTTCCGCGATATTCGTTCGCGTTCGCGCGATATTCTGGTGCAGATTTTGGCCACGGTGGTTGTGGCCGTCATCCCCATTGGCGGGATCATCGTATACCTTTTGCTCCGCCCCCGCGAGACACTTTCCGAAAAATATGTCCGCGCTCTGGAGGAGGAATCGCTGCTCTCCACGATTGAAGATCAGGAGTTTTGCCCCACCTGCGGGCGGCGGGTGGATGCCGAGATGCGCTTTTGCCCATCGTGCCACACCAAGTTGCGCAACCAGTGCGGGCGGTGCGGCCATGCGGTTCATCTTTCGTGGGATATGTGCCCGTATTGCGGAACGCCGCAAACCCCGGAATTGCCCGATGCCAGCGCGGCCAGCATTTCTAAGCCGCAGCCCGCCCGTGTGGCCGCTGCCCCGCGCCCGCAAGTTGCGGCCCCCAAGCAGGCCGCGCAACCCATCAGCCAGCCCGCGCGTGGCGGTTTTAGCCTGACCGGTGTGCTGGATAAAGTGGGCGGCGCGGTCGAAGGCGCGGTCAGCCGCGTGCAGTCTCGCGGGCAGGATGTGGTTGAGGAAGTTGAGGAGGCCGCGCCCGTTGTGCCGCCACCGCCGCCAGCCGCGCGCGCGGCCCAGCCCAAACCCAGGCCCGCGCAACCCGCCCCGCAAAACGCAGACGAATTGGAATAGAGACGCGCGTCTTGCGTCTCTTTTATCTTTCGGCAAATTTCGGCAAAACTTAAAACGCCCGAACGTTCAAACGCGCAAACTCGGCGCGTAATGCGCGGGCGTGGTCGGCATCGCGGGCGAGGGCGATCATGTTGCCGCCCTGCCCGCCGCCAGAAAGTTTTGCGCCAAGCGCCCCCGCTGCCCGCGCCGCCTCGCACAGGTCATCCAACTCCAGGCAAGAAACCCCCAGCGCCTGCAAAAGCGCGTGGTTGCGGTTCATCAAACGCCCCAGCGCGGGCGCATCATGCGCGGTCAGCGCATCGCGGGCGCGGGCAACCACATCGCCAATTTCATCAAACAGCGCGTTGTATTGGGCCGGATGTTCCTCCCACCCGCGCCGCACCTGCCCCACCGGGATGCGCGTGGGCGTGGCGATGCCCGTGTCGGCGATCACAAGATGAAGCGCGTTCAGAGCGCCATCGGCCAAAACAACCGGCGGCTGGCCGCGGGTAAACCACACCGGCTGCTCGTGCGCAATCACTGTGTTGTCTATGCCGCTGGGCGTTCCGTGATAAATCTTTTCAATCTCATACGCCAAATCGCTGGCTTCGTTTGGGGCCAGCTCGCGGCCCAGGTGCGCAGCCACCGCGCGGGCGCACGCCACCGAAACAGCCGCGCCGCTGCCCAAATGTGAAGAAACCGGGATGTCGGATTGAAGGATCAACTCAAATGAGGCGGGCGCGGGGGCTTCGCGGTCGGCCTCCCGCCCGCCATCTCTTTCCACAAACTCCATCGTTTGCGTCACAATGCGGGCCAGCGGGTGATGGGACTTGGGGCTCAGGTCAAACACCAGCCCAATATCCTGCGCCACGATGCGAACGCCATCCACGCGGGCATGGATGCGGGCGTGGGCGCGCAACGCGGGCAAGGGCAGCGCAATGGCCGGGCGCGAATACACCACGGCGTGCTCACCGCATAAAATAATTTTTGCGCAGGCTGTTCGCTCCAAAATGAACAAACCGGGTAACTCTGTCATTGCCCGCCTTTATACTCTATGTTCGGAGTTACCAGCGAGATATGACGTTTAACCGCACATCTAAAAAAATTATTCTGTCCGCGTTGTTTATGGGTATATTCACGTCGGCCTGCCAGCCAGCCCCCACCGCCACGCTCACACCGCGCCCACCAGCCACAAGGCCGGTGGCGCTGCCCACGCCAACGGCGGTGGTGGCTAACCAGGTTGAGGGGCAAGTGGTGGGCACGGTTGGGCCATCGCCCACCTTTGCGCCAGCGGTGGCAAGCAACGCCACACCCACGCGGCCAGCCATCACCGTGACGATTTTGCCTTCGCCCGCACCCGCGCCGGTGGCGCTGCCGGTCACCGCCACCGCCACACAGCCTGTGGTCACCAGCACGCCCATATCCGGCACGGCTGTCATCACAAACACAGCCGTGCCTGGCGCAACAAAAACGGCCACGCCCACCACCACGAATACGCCGCCGCCCAATGCCACAAGCACGCCAACGCCCACAATCACAAACACGCCAGGCAACACATCAACGCCACAAAACACCTCAACCAGTGCGCCAACCGCCACCCCAACCTCAACCAGCGCGCCCAGCACATCCTCCATCTTTGGAGTGGAGCTGACAGCGCTGAGCGCGGCGGGCGGCTTGTCTCAGGCCAAAACGTTGGGTGCAAAATGGCTGCGCCGCAACGGGCTGATTTGGAGTGATATTGAACCCAGCGAGGGCGCGCGCAACTGGGGCGCAAATGCCGCGCTGGAGCAGGAGCTGCGCGATGCCAGCGCCCAGGGATTTGAGGTGATTTTGATCGTGCGCAGCGCCCCAACGTGGGCGCAGGTTGCGGGCAAGATGTGCGGCCCCATCCGGCCAGACAAAAACACCGCGTTCGCCGCGTTCCTTCGCGATGCCGTGGCGCGTTATTCGGTTGCGCCATACAACGTGAAATACTGGGAAATTTGGAACGAGCCAGACGCCGACCCCGCCGGTTTTGACGGAAGCGAACAATTTGGCTGCATGGGAGACCCCAACGATGGCTTTTATGGCGGCGGCGTGTATGGCAATTTGCTCAAAGCGATATACCCGCAAGTAAAAGCAGCCAACCCGGCGGCGCAGGTCATGTTTGGCGGGCTGCTGCTAGATTGCAACCCGGTGAACCCGCCCACTGGCAAAAACTGCCTGCCCGCAAAGTTTTTGGAAGGCGCCTTGAGCGCCGGGGCTGGGCCATATTTTGATGGGGTGAGCTTTCATGCATACGATTACTTTGCCGGACAGGGCAAATTTAACAACACAAACTGGGGCGCAGCGTGGAACACCACCGGCCCGGTCACGATTGCGAAAGCCAGATTTATCCGGGACGTGTTAAACCGCTACTCCGCTGGCGACAAATTTCTGATCAACACCGAAGGCGCGTTGATTTTGTATAACGGCACGGCCACATCCGACCCAATGGAATACACCAAAGCCGATTACGCCATAAAAATGTATGCGGTGTGCATGGCAGAAAGACTGCGCGCCTGCGTGTGGTACAGCCTGCGCGGCTGGTATGTATCTGGCTTGGTGGATAACGGTTTGAATCCGGGGTATGCCTTCCGCTCCATTCAATTCATCGTGCCCAGGCTGCAAAACGCGGTCTTTGTGGCCGAGCGCACTGGAACAGCCGGCGTAAAGGCTTACGAGTTCAACGCGCTGGGCAAACGGGTTATCATCGCGTGGTCTGCGGATGGCGTGACCCGAAGCATGGCGCTGGAAACCGCGCCCGCGGGGGTGTATGACCTGTTTGGCGCGTCGCAGGGCGCGCCGCAAACCGTGAATCTAACCGAAGCGCCCTTCATCATTGAACTAAATTGAACTAAATTGAACTAAATTGAGCCGCACCCGGATTCACCCAACCGACCTTCTCGCCATCGCCCTGTGCGCCGCGCTGGCCGGCTTTTTGTGGCTGGTGATGGGCGGCTGGCGTTACGACGATCCATACATCACCTACCGCTACGCCGAAAATATCCGCGCGGGCATTGGGTTTGTCTACAACCCCGGCCAGCGCATTTTGAGCACAACCACGCCGCTGTTCGCGCTGGTTTTAGCCGGTCTGCAAAACCCCTGGCTGGACGCGCCAACGCTGGCGGCGCTCATTGGCTGCATCAGTCTGGCGCTGGGCGGGCTGGCTTTTTGGGCGATGGGGCGCGCATGGAAGGCGCAGATCGCCGGGTGGGCCGGGCTTGTGCTTTACCCGCTTTTTCCTCTGGCGTTTGTCACGCTTGGTTCAGAAACGCCGCTGTATTTGGCGTTGTGTTTGTGGGCGTTCGCGCTGGCCGCGCACAAGCGTTACGCGCTGGCAGGCCTGTGCGCGGGGCTGGCCTTTGTGGCGCGGGGTGATGGCGCTTTGGCCGGGCTGGTGATTGGCGTGTGGCTGGTTGCTGCAAGCCTCGCAGGCAACCAAAGCAAAATTACGCCACTGATCCGCTTTGGGTTGGGCTGGCTCATCCCGGTTGCGCCGTGGCTTATTTTTGCCACGCTCTATTTTGGCTCGCCGTTGCCGGTCACCATGGCGGTTAAGCAAGCGCAGGGGCGCATGGCGATCAGCACACCGTTTGCCCAGGGGTTTGCCACCGTGCAAGGCTGGTATTTGGGCGGCTGGCAATACCGGTTGGAGGCGGCTCTGGCGGGAATTGGCGCGCTGAGCGCCATTTTATTTTTGCGTAAAAACAAAATGGCTGGTTTTTGGCTGCTCGCGCTTTGGTCGGCCATTTATTTTGCCAGCTACGCCGCGCTTGGCGTGAGCAGCTATTTTTGGTATTACGCGCCGCTTGCGCCGGGTTTTGTGGCCGCGCTGGGCATGTGCCTCCAGCAAGTGGTGGCATGGTCAACACATATCCGGTTTGGCGAGTCTCATCGCTCATTCACGCTTGTCTCGCGGCTGGCGGCCATGGCGTGTCTTGTTCTCATCGGCCTGCTGGGGTTTATGCAGGCTCAGAGCGCCATCGGCACCGCCAGATTGGCGGCAGACAAACGGGTGGGCATTTACCGCGCAGTGGGCGAATGGCTGAACGCCAACACGCCGCCCGGCGAGTCTGTTGGCGCGCTGGAGGTGGGCATCATTGGTTATTACAGCCACCGGCCAATGATTGATTTTGCCGGGCTGATTCAGCCAGAGGTGGCGCAGGTTTTTGGGCGCGAGGCCACCTATGATGACGCGGCCATCGCGGCGTTCCGCAAATTCCATCCCGCTTATATTGCGCAAATTGAAAACGCCCTGCCCGCCCTGCAAGCCGAGACCGCGCGGCAAAACTGCGCGGTTGCCGCGCGATTCTCTGGCGCAAATTACGGCTACGCGCAAAACATGATCATACTAAAGTGCAATTGATTTACCAGTTAAGTGAGCTAAAATTTGGCGTCTTTTATTTTTTGCGCGTTTTCGCGCTTATTCAAGGAGTTAATAAAATTATGAACAAACCTGTTGTGCAGAAACCCACGATGATGGGCGAGTTTCAGCGCTTTCTGAGCAAGACCAATGCTCTGGCTTTGGCTATCGGTGTCATCATCGGCGCGGCTGCTGGCTCAGTGGTCAATTCCATCGTGGCCGATCTGATCAATCCAATCATTGGCGTTTTGCTGGGCGGCATTCCGTTGGCGCAGGCCAAAATTGTGCTTGGCACCGTGACCGATGCCAAGGGCGTGGTGACCGAGAACGCCATCCGCTATGGCAACTTCATCAGCGTGCTGATTCAGTTCGGCATCATCATGCTGGTGGTGTTCTTTATTGCCAAGATGTTCGCCAAGAGCATGCTTGAGGATAAGTAAAGACAAGTTCTGAAAGCTGAATTCCTGAATGTTGAAATATCATTCGGAATTCAGCTTTCAGCCTTTGGCAGTCATCACCGGCCGTAAGTGCGGGTCATCTGCCTGAGGTTTTTCTGAATCTCCGGCGTCACGCTTTCCAGCGCAAAACGCCACTGCCAGTTGCCATCCGGCTTGCCGGGGTAGTTCATGCGGGCGCTGGTATCCAGCCCCAATAAATCCTGCATCGTCAGCACAATCGTGTCGGCCACAGACATCATCAACAAGCGGCTCACTTCCCACGCAACATTGCCTTCATTCAGTTCTTTGCCGATGTAAGCCTGCACCTGCTCGCGCTCTCCTGCGTTCAACGATTTGAACCAGCCAATGGTGGTGTCGTTGTCATGCGTTCCGCTGTATGCCACCGTATTTCTCACATAGTTGTGCGGCAAAAAGTTAGACGAGGTATCGGCCACAAACGCAAATTGCAGCACGCGCATACCCGGAAGGTTAAAGCTATCGCGCAGCGCCAGCACTTCTTGCGTAATCAAGCCCAAATCTTCGGCAATGATGGGTAAGTGACCGCCCAGAACGCGGCTGATGGTCTGAAACAACGCGTGGCCGGGGGCCTTCACCCACCTGCCAATCATCGCGGTTGGCTCGGAGGCAGGCACTTCCCAATACGCCTCAAACCCGCGGAAGTGATCCACCCGCACAATGTCATACAAGTCCAGCGCAGATTTCACGCGCCGAATCCACCAGTCAAACCCGCGCTGCTCCATCACATCCCAGCGGTAAAGCGGGTTGCCCCAGCGCTGGCCGGTTGGGCTGAAATAATCCGGCGGAACACCGGCCACCACCGTTGGTTGAAGATGCTCGTCAAAATAAAACTGATCGCGGTTGGCCCAGGCGTCGGCGCTGTCAAACGCCACAAAGATGGGAATGTCGCCGATGATTTTGATGCCCTTTTCGTTGGCATATCTCTTGAGGGCGAACCACTGTCTGAAAAACTGGAATTGATAATATTGCTGCGCTTCCACTTCCTCGCGCAACTGCATCCGCCAATACGCCACCGCTTCGGGGTCGTGCATGGCAATATCTTTCTTCCATGTGTTCCACACGTTGCCGTTGTGCGCATTTTTCAAGGCCATGAACAACGCGTAGTCATCCAGCCAGCTTGCGTTGTCATTGCAAAATTTTGCAAATGCCACGCGCTGCTCCTCGCCAGCGCGCGCTGCAAAATGCGCGTAGCTCTTGCGCAAAATAGTTTGCTTAAATGTGATGACTGGCCCAAAGTCCACCCGGTCTGGCGGAAATTCGGGCATTCCCTGCAAATCCGCCACGTCCAGCGCGCCTTCTGCCACCAAAGTTTCCAAGCTGATGAGAAGCGGATTCCCCGCAAATGCGCTAAAACATTGGTACGGAGAATCGCCATACCCAGTTGGACCCAGCGGCATAACCTGCCACAACTGCTGGCCCATCTCGGCCAACAGATCCAAAAATTTATACGCGCTGTGGTCAAATTCGCCAATGCCAAATTTGCCAGGCAGCGATGTTGGATGCATCAAGATGCCGCTTGCTCTTTTCATTTCGGGGGTCAATTTTACCGCCTGTTAAAACGATTTACAATGAATTTTTAGATACAATTTCGCCCACTCACCAAATTATATATGCAACATCACGAGCTTCCCCGCCCCAACTGGTTAGAAATTGACCCAGGCGCCATCGCCAGCAACACCCGGCTTTTTAAAAAGCTTGCGCCAAATGCCCAAGTGATGGCGGTGGTGAAAGCCAACGCCTACGGGCATGGCGCGGTGGCGGTGGCCCGTGCCGCCCTCGGCGCTGGCGCAACCTGGTGCGGCGTGGCCGCGCTCAATGAAGCCATTGAACTGCGCAACGCTGGGATCACCGCGCCGGCGCTGGTGCTGGGCTATACGCCCGCCTGGCTGGCCGCCGAGGCCATCGCGCACGACATCAGCCTGACCTTGTATGACGCCGAGATTGCCCGCGCCTGCGCCGAGATTGCCCGCGCGCTGGGCCGCCGCCTGCGCGTTCACCTCAAGTTGGATACGGGCATGGGCCGGCTGGGTGTTTTGCCGATGGATGTCGCGGCGTTTGTCGAGGCCATCGCTCAAATGCCATCGCTCAAAGTGGAAGGCGTGTTCACCCATTTCAGTTGCGCAGATTCCGATGAGGCTTTCACCCGCGAGCAGTTGCGCATTTTTCAGATGGCGCTTACAGCGGCGGAGGTTTCTCGGCGCTGGCCCGATGCCATTTTGCACGCGGCCAACTCTGCTGCGATTTTGTCCTTTCCAGAAAGTCACCTCAACCTGGTGCGGGCTGGAATTGCCCTGTATGGCCTCAACCCGTTCGATGCCTCATCCCCCAGCGGCCAGAGATGGCAGGCCGAACTGCGGCCCGCCTTGACATGGAAGGCGCTTGTGGCGCAAGTGAAGACTCTGCCCAACGGCGCGCCCGTTTCGTATGGTGCAACCTATCGCTGCGAAGGCGAGCGGCGCATTGCCGCGGTGCCGGTGGGCTATGCGGATGGCTATCGTCGCGCACCGCGCAACGCGGGCGAGATGTTGGCGCATGGCGCGCGCGCGCCCATCCGCGGGCGGGTGTGCATGGACCAAACCATGATTGACGTGACCGACATCCCAAATGTAAAGGCGGGCGACGAGGTGGTCATCATTGGGGCGCAAGGCCAGGAGCGCATCACCGCCGAGGACGTGGCTGCCCGGCTGGGCACGGTCAATTACGAGGTGACTTCGGCGATTCTTCCGCGCGTGCCGCGAATGCAGGTGGGCAACGCGCCCAAAAGTTAGACCGGTAAGGCCTGAGCAAGCTATAAACTTACCTCACACGCAGCCCGGTTTCTTAACTTTAACGCGACTTGCTTACCCAGACAAAAACCGAAAGATTTTCACATTTTTATCTCTCGCAAAGGCGCAAAGATTTGGCATTTCCTTTGCGTCTTTGCGAGAGATTTTTAGACAAGGTGGCAAGTCACGTTAACTTACATCAAGACGCGAGCTTCCATTTTTTGGTGGGCGCGTCAAACACATAGTTAAATATTTTTTCGTTGCGTTCGCTGGTCACCACCAAGCTGAAGTCAAAGGCATAGCCGCGCACCTGCATCGCGCCGGCGCGGTCAAAAATAACGCGGCGGGCCTTGTAGTTCTGATCGGGCAACGTCAATTCCAAGCGCGTATCCCCCACCAAATCGCCATTTTCATTCACCGCCACCGAATACACCTCTGGCGTTCTGGCCGAGCCAAAATACAAGCGCTTGCCATCTGGCCCCACAAAAATGCCCATGCCAAACACGTCAATGTTGTCAAATGTAAAAACAACCTTGCCCGTTTTCATGTCAATCCGGTAAATTCGCCCCACTTCGGCATCGCGCGTGCTGCCCGCCACCGATGAAGCATAGAGCGAACTGGTGTCGCAGTCATACACCAGCCCCATCGCCCCAAATGGGTTTTGGCTGGATGGCAGCGCGGCGGATGGCAGAGTGAGAAACGGCGTCATCACGCCGGTCACGCCATCAATCCGGTAAATCATGTTCTGCTTCTCTGGCGGGTTGTCAATCAAGCTGACATACGGCGAGGGGAAGGTGTACACATCGCCTTTGCCGTCAAACAACACGTGCCCCAAATACCCCCCCGATTTCCACGTGGGATGCTGGTAGGCGTGAGTGGTGGTGATGGTTGGCCCGGGTTCAATCATAATCGCGCCCATCACGCCGCGCTCGGCGGTGCTAAGCACGGCCTGCAACCCAAACCCAAACGTCTCGCGGAACTTGGGCACAACACGGCAATAATCTACCGTGCCACCCGCAATGGCGGGCCGGGTTGGGCGCGGCGTGGCGGTTGGGGTGATGGGTTTCGCGGTGGTCGCGCTCATCAACACGGCCAGGCCGCCAACCAGCACAAGCGCCATCAGCCCGCCCAGCACCCACACCACGCTGGGCGTGCCCGCGCGTTTTGGCGGCGCTGGTGGCGGTGGTGGCGGTGGTGGTTGCGCAGGCCGCGGGGCCATCTCTTTTGCAGATTTATTTTTAGGCATTTCTCGTTTCTTCCAATTATTTCATCGGCACAAACATTGGGCCGCTCCAGCACGGATATTGCACCGGCACAAAAATTCCATCTTTCAAAATCGTGTCCGCCCAGCAATACTCTTGCCCTTTGCGGTCATCATTTTTAATCTGCGGCACATACCACATCACCACCTGGCTGTTGGCAATAGGCTCTGGCGTGGAGTCAATAAACTTCTCCGGGCCTTGCCTGTAATCATCATTGCAGCAACTCCCAATCGTGATTAAATCGGTGTCGCCCTCCGCGCCTGTTTTGCGCAGCGTGGCGTATACAAACGGGTTGTCGCCGCGCCCGCCATCTTTGAACTGCCCATGCGAAGGCTGCACAAAATAACCCTTGTTCGTCGCGTCGGTCACTTTAAACTGCGCGTCTTCCGGGCTGTATTTAGCCGATGGCGCCTGCCACTGCTCGGTTGTCCATGCTTTCCACGCGGCTCCATCCCACGCAGACAAGGTGTTGTTGCCAGCCAAACCCAAGCGCAAGATGGGGCGATACCAGCCATCATTGCCACACCCGTGCCCCACGTTGATCATCACCGGGCGAAAACGGCCATCGGTGTAAAACTCAAACCGGTTTTTGTAAAAATAGTTGCACGGCTGCGGCCACACCGCGCTCTTAAAATCTTCCTCAATGGCAAAGCCAGTGACCTGGCCGTTCTCGGTTAAATCATAAAAACGCGGGCCATTAAACGCCACCACCACCGCCTGGCTAAATGTTGGGCAGCCCACCGCGTCGCTGTATCCAAATTTGTCTTTTGCAGAATAACTCACGTGCCAGTCCACCACTTTTGCCGAATCCAACACCAGCCGGTCGTTGTATTTCACGTTGGTAATTTGCAGCCCATCCGAGCTGGTGATGACATACTCAAACTGCCAGCCATTGCGGGTGATGGCGTTGGCGGTCTGGCAAAACTGTTTGGTCACCACATCATCTTGCAGCCGTTTTTCGGAGACACTGGGCGGCACAACATTGCCCACTTCTGTCCAACGCACACCCACCAGCGCGGCATCGGTCAAATCTACAATGGCCCACAACGCCCTGTTATTTTTTACAAAGGTGGGCGGCACGCACAAATGATTAGACCGCTCGCAGCGCGATTGCGCCAGCCCGGTTTTTGTGGCCGCCATCACCGCGTCGCTCTCGCGGGGTTTGCCGCCCAGCGCCGCCGCCACTTCTGGCGATTCCACCGCGATCTGCACCGCGATCTTCTTCAACTCCGGCGAGACATCCGGCTGCTGATCCACCTCGTGCCGCACACTCAAGACTTTCGCAGCGGTCGTGTCCACAATCGCCACCGAGCCGATGTTGTAGGCAAAGCTATACATCTCCACGCGGTAACACACATCTTGTTTGCACGCTTGTGTGGCGCTGATGACATCCGAGGGCAAAACGGTATACACGCCAAAAATTTCGTTGCGCAATGGCTCGCCGGTGCCCTGCGCCCGCATGTTCACCTGAAAACGCGGGTCTTTCACTGCCAGTTGCTGCGCCTGGTTTTGCGCGTCGGGCAACCCATCCAGCAATAGCACAGGGGGATCATTTTTCAACGAAGCCGCCACCCGCTGCAAATAGGTTTGCAATGCTGGCGGCACAACCGTGACCCGCGCGGCCAGCACGCCGGCATCGGCGGTGGGGCGCGGTGTGTTTGTGGGTCGTGTTGCGGGCAAAGAAGTTGGGGCTGGCGTGGCTGTGCCGCACGCGGCCAGCCCCAGCGCCATCACAAGACTTAAAGCAACTTTTTTAAATCCAGACATGCCTGAATTGTATGCTCAACACCTTCTTCAGACATCCAGCAAAACAGACAAATCACATTGCCACAACAAACGCAATGGCCGTGTCGCGCTCGTGCGCCAAGGAGAGCGCCCATTGCGCCAGCCCCAGCGCCCGCGCCCGCGCCGCCGCGCTGCCGTGCAAAAGCAAAATAGGCTGGCCGTTGTCATCGCCGGTCACCTCGGCCTCGCGCCAGCCAATGCCATCTTTGTGCAAAATACGCATTCCCACGCCCAGCATTTTGCCAGCGGCTTCTTTGGCGGCAAAACGGGCTGCCAGGCGTGATGGGTTCCCCGCGCAGGTCAAAATTTCCTGCGGCGTAAATACGCGGTTGAGGAAACGCTCGCCGTGCGCGGCCAGAGCGTGTTCCATCCGCTCAATATGCAAAATATCCACGCCCGTCGCCAGCATTAATCTCCCCACTCCAACTCGTAATCGCCAATATAAACCAGATCGCCCTTCTTCACCCCGCGTTTCACCAGGGCGGCCTCTGCGCCGCTGCGGTTAAGCGCCCGCTGAAAACGCTGCACGCTCTCATCCAAATCCCAGCGCGTAATCTCGGCCTTTTTCTCCAGCATGGGGCTGATGAGGCGGTAATCGCCGGAGTCTGTGCGCTCAATCTCAAACGAGAGGTCAACATCGTCATCCAGCCCAATCACTGGCACGCTGTCATGCTCCAGCGGCGGCAACTCATCCAGCAATTGCACGGCTTTGTTCAGCAATTCGCGCACGCCCTTTTGGGTGGCCGCAGACACGGGCAGGCATGGCGGCAATTGCGGGCCAAACAATTCCAGCGCGGTCTGGGCGTCGGGCAAGTCCATCTTGTTCATGGCCAAAATCTGCGGCTTGTCTGCAAGGCCATGCCCAAACGCCTTTAGCTCGGCGTTAATCGTGTTGTAATCACGCACGGGGTCATCGCTCATCCCATCCAGCAGATGGATGATGACGCGGGTGCGCTCGATGTGGCGCAAAAATTCTATGCCAATGCCTTTGCCCTCGCTGGCGCCCTCAATCAAACCGGGGATGTCTGCCAGAACAACGGTGCGTGTGCCATCCCCAGACACATCGGCCACGCCCAAATTGGGGCGCAAGGTGGTGAAGGGATAGTTGGCGATTTTGGGTTTGGCCGCTGTGAGCGAGGCCAGCAACGTGCTTTTGCCCGCGTTGGGCATGCCCACAAACCCAATATCCGCAATCAGCTTAAGTTCCAGCGCCAGATCGCGTTCATCGCCGGGGGTGCCGTTCTCGGCCATGTGCGGGGTTTGGTTGGTGGCGGTGGCAAACATGCAGTTGCCGCGCCCGCCGCGCCCGCCTTTTGCAATCACGGCTTGCTGCCCTTCGTGGGTCAAATCAGCCAGAACATCTTGTGTGGCGGCATCGCGCACAATTGTGCCCATTGGCACATCAATGTAGAGCTTTTTGCCGCTGCGCCCGGTTTGGCGCTTGCCTTTGCCCGCCGCGCCATCTGGGGCGATAAATTTGTTTTTGTGTTGGAACTTTTGCAGCGTGTTTAGATGGCGGTTCGCCACCAAAACAACATCGCCGCCGCGACCGCCGTTGCCGCCATCTGGCCCGCCAAAGGGAACCATAGACTCGCGCCGCCATGAGACAACGCCATCGCCGCCGCGCCCGGCCTTCACATAGATTTCTGCTGTATCGTAAAACATGAAAGATTGATTGTAGCTTAGGCGCGGCGCAAGAGACCTGACCAAACATGAAATGCGCCCTGCTTCCAATTATTCATCACGATATAATCAGCGCTTCGCGGAGAGGTCGCATAGTCCGGTCTAGTGCGCGCGCCTGGAAAGCGCGTTGACTGAAAGGTCTCGCAGGTTCAAATCCTGTCCTCTCCGCTTTAGAGAATAAGCAGGCACCCAGATCCATGGAGAGAATGGATGCCTGCTTTTAAATGCGCCGGAGATTTCCCGCGAATGGATGATCCAGTAGATTGCGAAGTAGACACGATTGAGGCAGTCCTTGATCTGGTCTCATCACGGTTGACCACAGCCGATTGCGACCTGATTTTGCGCGCATACCGGCTGGCAGAAATAGCCCACGCCCCCCAAAAACGCTCAACCGGCGAACCTTACATCACGCACCCAGTGGCGGTGGCCGGAATTTTGGCTTGCCACAACCTGGACGCGCCCACCATTGCCGCGGCCTTGCTGCACGACACGGTCGAGGACACTTCCATCACCCTGGATGATGTGCGCAAAGAGTTTGGCGATGAAGTGGCGGCGCTGGTAGACGCGGTGACCAAGCTAAAGAAGCGCGAAGGCGAAAGTTTGCAATACCGCACCGACCGCGAGGCCGAAAGCCTGCGCAAGATGATGCTGGGCGTGGCAAATGATATTCGGGTGGTGCTCATCAAGCTGGCCGACCGGCTGCATAACATGCGCACGCTGGAGGCGCTGCCACCGGAGAAACGCCGCCGCATTGCCCGCGAAACGCTGGAGATTTTTGCGCCACTGGCCAACCGCCTTGGCATTTGGGAGTGGAAGCAGCAACTGGAAGAGTTGGGGTTTCGGTATGCCGAGCCGGAGCAATACAGCTACATCAGCCAAATGTTGGAGCAAAGCTCCGCCGAGCGCGAGGCCGCTTTGCAGCGCATCATCAACACCGTGCGCGAGTCTTTGGCCGAGCTGGGCATTCACAACCCGGAGATCACCGGGCGCACCAAACAAATTTTTAGCATTTGGCGCAAAATGCAGCGCAAAGACCGCTCGTTTGATCAAATCATGGATGTGCGCGCCATCCGCGTGATTATTGAAGATGGCACGCAAGACGCCGCCCGCGCAGAAGAAACCGCCCCGGTGAATGACAACACGCCCGTTGAAGAAATTGTTCAGCAGTTGACGGCGGAAGCGAAGAAAGACCGCGAACGCCCGCCCGCCGAGCGCAGCCGCACGGCGCAATCGCTGGCTGTTCAGCAATGCTACATCGCGCTGGGCGTGATTCATCGTTTGTGGACGCCCATTCGCGGCGAGTTTGATGATTACATCGCCCGTCCCAAAGACAACCACTACCAAAGTTTGCACACCGCGGTGATGGCCGATGACGGCAAAACGCTGGAGGTGCAAATCCGCACCCGCAGCATGCACCGCGCCGCAGAATTTGGCATTGCCGCGCACTGGATTTACAAAGAGCAAAGCGATATTTCGCGGGATTATCAGGGGTATTTGGATGGGGTGCGCGAGGCCATTAAATCGCTCAGTCTGGCAGAGGAGGACCCGACCGCCTTTGTTTCGGCCCTCAAACAAGATACCGCGCCAAAAGACACCATCTTCTGCTTTACGCCAAAAGGCAAAGCGCTGGAAATGCCGGTGGGCGCGACCGTTTTGGATTTCGCGTATCACATCCACACCGATTTGGGCAACCATTGCCGCGGCGCAAAAGTGAACGGCGTGTTTGAGCCGCTCACGCGCAAGCTCAAGAACGGCGACCAGGTGGAGGTTATCACGCGGGGGAACGCCACGCCCAGCCGAGACTGGCTGCACGACTCCGCATACGTGGTCACGGCCTCTGCGCGCGGCAAAATAAAGCAGTGGTTCCGCAAACTGGATCGGGATCAAAATGTGGCCGGTGGGCGCGAGCTGGTGGAAAAAGAATTGAAGCGGCTGGGCACAAGCCTGAAATTGCCGGATGTGCTGGCGCTTTACAAAGTGGGCGAAGGCCACGAGGACGAATTTTTTGAGAAGGTTGGCGCGGGGGTTCTCTCTACCGATGGCATCATTGCGCGGGTGGAGGAAGAAGGCCGCCGCCGCGACAAAGAGCGCGAGCAGGAGCCGATGGGCTTCCTCGGCTCAATCGCCAATTTGCGGTCTCGCAAAAACATTGAGCGCAAGAGCGGCTGGCATGTGATTGGCGCGTATGACATCATGGGCATCCCATCCAGCTGCTGCAACCCCGTGCCCGGCGATGACGTGGTGGGCTATGTCACGCGCGGACAAGGCATAAAAGTGCACCGGCGCGATTGCAAGAATTTGCAAAACGTGGAAACCGAGCGCATGATGGAAATGTCGTTCAGCCAGGCGGGCGAGGATGTGTATCCGGTTCAATTTGTGGTCACCGCCGCCGAGCGCCCGGGCCTGCTCTCCGAGGTGTCCAGCGTGTTCTCCGAGCAGCGCATCAATCTGGTGGATTTTGGAATTGTGGAGCGCGACCAGAAGCAGGGCACGGTAGATTTGTTCTTCACCGCCGAGGTGGCCCGCACCAACGAAGTGGGCATGTTGCTCAATCGCATGAAGCTGGTGAAAAATGTGTTCGACACCCGCCGCGTGATGGGCAACTTTAAGAAGAAAGCGAAAAACTAAAACCCCCAAAGCCAGCCAGCTTCGGGGGTTCTTTTTAAGGGTGCCTTATGGGTCTCGAACCCACAGCCTCCTGAGCCACAGTCAGGCGCTCTGCCATTGAGCTAAAGGCACCGCGAGAGGTCAATTATAACATTTTGATTTTCTCTCGTTTGGGGCCAAAACGCATTTCCAAGTCGAGGCAAGATGTTCTGCCTGTTCTGCTGTAATTCAACGCGAATTTTGGATAAGAGCAAACCTGTCATTCTGAGGAGCGCAGCGGCGCGAAGCAAAGCTGTGCGACGAAGAATCTCTGCGAAATCCTGGCTAAGAAAGAATTAGCCAGAGATTCTTCACTCCCTCCGGTCGCTCAGAATGACATTTCCACCTCGTTTTGCTTATCCAGAACTCACGTTAAAAAACACAACTTAAATCACGTGAGTTTTGGGTAAGCGTGTAGCGCGCTCAGAAGTCGGACTGCTAGGGCTTGGGCAGGCCACAAACTTGCTTGGCAAGCAGTCCGACTTCTTAATTTTCGCCCGATTCTCTAAACCTCGTTCTTATCCAAAACTCACGTTAAATCTGTCATTCCGAACGCCAAAGGCGGAGGAAGCTGCGAGTAAGTCAGTTGTGCCAAAACATACATTACAAATATATCCTCCGTTGATTTTGCAGCTATTTTTGGGGTTTGTTCCTGCTGGACAATTTTGGAGAATTGCGCCGTTATCACACGCTGCGCCTGGAATATCTGAGCAAGCAGTTTCTTTCGTTTTCTCACAAGGATCTTCTGTGCAACGTAAAGGATCTAGTGCTTTTATACAACACGAGCCATCATTGTATTTACCATCAAAAGGAGCTTGACAACATTTTTCACAATAAATACTTCCACTACAAGTTTGAGCTTTTGGATTCGGAGACAGAGAAAGAAAAAACGCTAAAAAGACAAAAAAGTATGTTAAGAGTGTTTTTAAACGGCAGTTAATTTTCAACTTTACTTAATTTTTAATGTTAAATTATCCTCGTTATCAAGCGAATATTCATATTTTCCTTTAGCAGCATCGTTAATTGTTTTTACAACTGCATTAAAATCTTTTGCTGGTCGACGACCAGTTACATCGGCAAGCATTAAATACATCCTTGAAGGTGGAATTTTTACAGAGACCCACGAATCAAATATTATTGAATTTAAAATGTAGTGATCAATTCCAAGAAAAATTAAATCATTGCTGTTTGAAAACGGATCAGTTACTTGAGACACTATTCTTATTACTAATCCGTGCTTTGAGTCAACATACGTAAATCCACCTCCATCTTCCTTCCATTCGCCTGAGAATGAGCCTGATTTACCTGATCTTGCCGCACGCATGGCCTTTTGCGCTTCAATGTTCGTCCCGGTGTAAAGCGTTACAAAACTCTTCAACTCTGGCAAAGGAATTCCTTGAATCTCAATTTTTGCAGGATCGCCTCCTTCTTTTGCATATTCCTTCATTGCTTTGTCAACAAGTTCTTGCATCTTGGCAAGTGGCAAACCTGGATATTGGCTTCCGTCTGTTATCCCTTTTGCGGCATCTGGACCAATTGCCCCAAATGAATAAATCGGTGTGCCAGCAACTTGAAATACATTCCAGTTTTTTCCGTTTGATCGTTTGACAAATTGCAATGGCAAATTAGCTTCTGTAAACGCATCCTTCAAATCTTGAACGAGCTGTTCTGGCGCCATTGCCTTGATTTCTGGTGTCGGTGCTGGGGTTGGCGCATCGGTTGGCTTGGGCGCAGCCGTTGGCGTTGCTGGCGACTCTTTAGTTGATTGCACTTTTGATGTCGCCGAAGCCACCACGACCGGCGTGCTGGCAGGTTGAGAAAGCGCGGTTGGCGTGGATTGCGGAGTTGCGCCGCCACACGCGCACAGCATTGCCAAAACACAAAAAGTCAGCCCAAGTTTTGCCTGTGTCGCCATTTTTATCTCCATTTGCCCCTTTTACCCCGCAAAAAATGGTATCACAATTGAATCACGAGAGCGCAGGACAAAGCATTCGGCCAACCTCCATTGCGTCAAACCCAGCAACGCATAAAAAGTGCGATTGAAATCGCGCGGACTTACACGAAATGTATGTCAAAGAATTGAAAACATTTTCGTCATTCCCGCACAAGCGGGAATCCATACCGCGCCAAACCAAAAATGCGCGGGGGATTCAGTTCCTCGCAGCTTGTTTTGCGGGTTAATTATGGATTCCCACTTGCGCGGGAATGACGATCTTGATTTTCTGCGCAAGTCCAGCTATTCAGCCTTGAGCTTAAAGGTCAAACGAGTTTCCTTTCTGACTTCTGGACTCTGACTTCTGCATTCTTTTTACACAAACAACCCATCCACCGAGAGATACCGCTCGCCGGTATCGTAATTAAAGGTCAGCACGCGGCTGCCCGCGGGGATCTCGGCCAATTTCTTGCGCACGCCGGCCAGCGCCGCGCCGGTAGACACGCCCACAAAAATGCCTTCCTCTTTGGCAAGGCGCACGGCCTCCTCATACGCCTCTTCCTTCGTCACGGCAATCACGCCATCCAAAATTTCGCGGTGCAGGTTGGATGGGATAAACCCCGCGCCCAAACCCTGCAACGGATGCGGCCCTGGCGCGCCGCCGCCAATCACGGGCGATGCCGCGGGTTCAACCGCAAACACCTTGAGGTTCGGCCAGCGCGGTTTTAGCGCCTCTGCCACGCCGGTGATATGCCCGCCCGTGCCCACGCCGGTGATGAGGTAATCCAAACCTTCCGGGAAGTCCTTCAAAATTTCCTGAGCGGTTGTGCGGCGGTGCACCTCCACATTGGCCGGGTTTTCAAACTGCTGGGGCATCCACGAATTTGGAATTTCGTTCAGCAGCTCGGTGGCGCGGGCGATGGCGCCCTTCATGCCCTTCTCGCGCGGCGTCAAGTCAAACGTCGCGCCATACGCGGCCAGCAATCTGCGGCGCTCAAGGCTCATAGATTCGGGCATGGTCAGAATAAGTTTGTACCCCTTCACCGCGGCGGCCATCGCCAGCCCAATGCCCGTGTTGCCGCTGGTCGGCTCCACAATCGTGGTGTCTTTGTTGATGAGGCCCCGGCGCTCCGCGTCCTCAATCATCGCCAAACCAATGCGATCTTTGATGCTGCCGCCCGGGTTCGCGCGCTCCAGCTTGATCCAAACTTCGTGCGTATCACCAAACAGCTTGTTGATGCGCACATGCGGGGTGTTGCCAATTGTTTCCAGTATGTTGTTTGCTTTCATTTTGCTCCTGTTGGTTGCTAGTTGCTGGTTGCTAGTGGCTAGTGAAATTCACCAGCAACCAGCAACCAGTTACTAAATTTGCGGAAACCACCTCAACAACGCTTCATCGGCTTGCGCCATTTCGCGCTGCTTAAGGCGAATATCTCCGCGGTGATACACCATTGAGTTGGGCTGCACGCTCTCGGTCAGCCACACGTTCCCGCCAATGACCGAGTGATGCCCAATCACGGTCTCGCCGCCAAGGATGGTGGCGTTGGCATAAATAACCACGTGGTCTTCAATCGTGGGGTGGCGCTTCATCTGCGCCATCTGCTTTTCCACGCTCAACGCGCCCAGCGTAACGCCCTGATAGAGTTTGACGTGATCGCCCAGTTGGGCCGTCTCGCCAATCACGATGCCCGTGCCGTGATCTATGCAAAACGATGAGCCAATCACCGCGCCGGGGTGAATGTCTATCCCGGTGCGGCTGTGCGCGATCTCGGTGATCATGCGGGGAAATATGGGCACGCCCAGCGCATAGAACTCGTGCGCGATGCGATACGCCGAGACCGCCATCAGCCCCGGATACGCGCAAATCACCTCATCCACGCTCCTGGCGGCGGGGTCGCCCTCATACATCGCCTGCGCATCCAACCACAAATCGTCAATCAGCGAAGGCAGCCGATGATGAAAAAAATGATGGATCACGTCGTTGTCGTGATGCCGGTCCTGGGGTTGAAGCGGCGTCAGCGCAAATTCCAGCGCCTCCTCCGCCACCTCAAGCTGTTCGCGAACACTCACCTGCGTGTCCGGCTCACAATCGCCAATGATGTTCGGAAAGATCAGTTCCAGCGTTGTGTCCAGAAAAAGATCGGTGTATTTTTTGTTGGGCAAGCGGCCCAGGTTGCCGCGATGCAGCCTATGCAATTGCTCCGCAAGTTGTTCAATATCAATGTCGGCCATATTTGTAAATCCTCAGCTCTCCAAGCGCCCGGGGCGCGTCCCAACAAGTTGGGCAGAACGCTCCGGGCGTTCACTCAATAGAAAAACAAAAAACCGCGCCTTGTGCGGCGCGGTCCTGTAAGTTAAAACGATGGATGTGATAAATCAGCGGTGTTGTGTTTTACAGATGCGGCGCGCGGCAACAGGGCGCATGGTACACATGCACACTTTGTCTGGCGCCAGATTAATCACATCTGTTACTTGCAACATTTTCGCCATTCTAGCAGGCGAAAATATGGCAGTTGCCAGTTGCTGACTGGCTACTCACCAAGTCACATGCGCGTTTTAGTGAATACCCGCCGGGGCATTGCGTTTATGGCCGCGAGGCGTAAAATAGCAGGGTATTACCTTGCGCCATGATTGCGCAAGATCACAAACTCAAATTTTATTTGGAGGATCCATGACGATCAGAAGTGCCGCGCCAAAAACACACGCGGCCACAAATGGCAAAAAAACCGCGCATTCCGTAACCGTGACAATGCCGGCGCCTTCACCAACCCCAGCCCCATCCGCCCAGGCAGACAGCGCTTACGGCACCGCCATTGCGCAATTTGACCAGGCGGCAAAAATTCTTCAGCTTGATGCGGGCATGTGCGATTTGCTCAAGAGCTGCCGCCGCGAAATCACGGTGAATTTTCCAGTCAAAATGACCGATGGCAGTGTACGCCGCTTCACTGGCTACCGCATCCATCACAACACCTCGCGCGGGCCAACCAAAGGCGGCATTCGCTTTAGCCCGCATGTCACGATGGATGAAGTTCGCGCTTTGGCGATGTGGATGACCTGGAAATGCGCCGTGGTCAACATCCCATATGGCGGGGCAAAAGGCGGCGTGATTGTGGACACCAAGAAATTGGATATGCACGAGCTGGAGGGTCTGACCCGCCGCTACACCACCGAGATCGCCCCGTTCATCAGCCCGGATGGCGACATCCCCGCGCCAGATATGGGCACCAACCCGCAAATCATGGCGTGGATGATGGACACCTACTCCATGCATCAGGGGCATAGCGTGCCCGGCATCGTGACCGGCAAACCAATCAACATTGGCGGGTCGGCGGGGCGCAACGAGGCCACCGGGCGCGGGGTGATGTTCACCGTGCGCGAGGCCTACAAAACATTTGGATGGAAACTGCCCGGCGCAAAAGTTGTGGTGCAGGGCTTTGGCAACGTGGGTTCATACGCCGCCCTCACCGCCCACGAAATGGGCTTTAAGGTCGTTGGCGTAAGCGATGTTTCCGGCGGGATTCACAATGAAAAGGGCATTGACCTGCCCAAGCTGATGGCGCATTACCGCGCCAACCGCACCCTGACCGGCTTTAATGGCTCAGAAGCGGTGAGCAACAGCGAGCTGCTCACGCTTAAATGCGATGTGCTGGTGCCAGCGGCGATGGAAAACCAAATCACCGCCGCAAACGCAGGGCTAATTCACGCCACCATGATCGCGGAAGGCGCAAACGGCCCAACCACCCCCGGCGCAGATGACATCCTGAATGACCGCGGCATCGTGGTTATCCCAGACATCATGTGCAACGCGGGCGGCGTGGTTGTGTCTTACTTTGAGTGGGTGCAAAGCTTGCAGCAATTGTTCTGGGAAGAGCCAGACGTGAATGGCCGCCTGGAGCGCATCATGATTCGCAGCTTCCACGATGTGCTGGACGAATCCAAACGGCGCAACATCCCGCTGCGCACCGCCGCGCAAGTGCTGGGCATTGGCCGCGTGGCAGAATCTACCAAGACGCGCGGGCTATACCCGTAGTCAATTACAAATTACGAATTACGAATTACGAATTGAGAAAATTATCAATTCGTAATTCGTAATTTTTTGGAATGAACTACCAGCACGCGCAGGCGCCATCGGCAGGGGTGATGATCCGCCCGCATCACTTTAACTCCAACCCAGAAACAGCGGCAGATAACGCGTTTCAGTTTGTGCCCAGCCATTTTGCCCCAGAGGTGGTTGCGGCGCAGGCTCGCGGCGAGTTTGACGATGCTGTTTATGCTCTGCGAGGCGAGGGCGTCAAAATTCACGTGTTCGAAGATTATGGCGAGCACGAAACGCCAGACTCCGTTTTTCCAAACAACTGGTTCTCCACGCATCATGGCGGCCGGGTTGCCATCTACCCAATGTATTCCCCCAGCCGCCGCCGCGAGCGCCGCGCCGATGTGATTGAGATGCTCAAAAGCGATTACCGCGTGCAGGAAATTGTGGACTACTCTGGGTTGGAGAATGACCGCTTGTATTTGGAAGGAACCGGCGCGATGGTGTTTGATCATTTGGAGCGCATGGCGTATGTCAGCCGCTCCAACCGCGCCGACCCGATCATTCTGGAGCGGTTTTGCACCACCTTTGGTTATGAGCCGATGGCGTTTGACACCTCCGACCACACTGGCCGCCCGATTTATCACACCAACGTGATCATGAGCATCGCCACCGAATACGCATTGATTTGTTTGGATGTGATTACGGATGAGATACGCCGCGCCGAAATTGCGGCCCGGCTGGAAAACAGCGGGCGTGCCGTGGTCAATCTCAGCCGCGAGCAGGTTGGCGAGTTTGCTGGAAATGCGCTGGAGATGACCGGAAAAAGCCACCGCGTGCTGGCCATATCCAAGCGCGCCGCGGCGGCCCTCACCCGCGAACAAGCCGATGTAATAGAGAAAAGCGCCAAAATTTTGCCGCTAAACATCCCCACCATTGAGCTGGCTGGCGGGTCGGTGCGTTGCATGATCGCCGGAATTCATCTTTCTGCCAGAGCCTAGTTGCAACCTCCGTGTCTTTTCTTCGTATTAAAAAACTGAGGTGGAAGAAAAGATGAATAACTCAACAACATATCAACAAAACTCATCGCCCGGGTGCCTGCTGCAAATTTTGTATTTTCTGGTGATTGGCTGGTGGCTGGGCGGGGCGTGGGTTATCGCCGCGTGGCTGCTGATGATCACCATCGTTGGGCTGCCGGTGGGCGCGGCCATGCTCAACAATGTGCCGCAAGTGATGGCGCTGCGCGGGCGGCGCGTTGTGCAGGTAAACGCGCAGGGCCAGACCAGCAACGCCCCCGAACTCAGCCTGCTCATTCGCGCGCCCTACTTTTTGCTGATTGGCTGGTGGCTGAGCGGGTTGTGGCTGTCTTTGGCCTATGCCTGCGCCATGTCCATCATCGGTCTGCCCATCGGTTTTTGGATGTTTGATTTGGCTCCGGGCATCGCCACGCTGAAACGCGTATGAGCGCAAACCGGGCGCAGGGCAATCACGCGCTTAGCGTATGCTCAGCGTCCGGTAATTCTAATTTAAGCTCGGTAAAATAACAGCGTGTTGTTATCTCGAAGA
>Ga0073900_10000238_pt1 | contig 42304 bp, 39 predicted proteins | sample KloWWTmetKNB5Kit_FD_66666 | JGI IMG/M metagenome (GOLD analysis project Ga0073900, IMG submission 66666) | Active sludge microbial communities from Klosterneuburg, Austria, studying microevolution and ecology of nitrifiers - Klosterneuburg... | ecosystem: Engineered > WWTP > Aerobic digester >...
CTCAGTGGCGGAAATGAAAATGGCCTGATTCAGATCTTTGATCTCTCAGGCAAAATGGTTAAAGAGCAACCAATTGTATTTAATGGAAATTCGAAGGTTGCTGTGGACATCAGCCATTTGGCAAAGGGTGTATTTAGCCTCACCTTTATAAACGATGGAAAGGCAGAACAGCTAAAGTTTGTCAGGCAATGAGATTAAAACCACGCACTACGACATGGTCAAAAGGTTAATGCATTTGTACCAAAAATGAGAATCTCATTTAAAAGTCATTAATTTTAAATTAACAATTGGGACTAGGTTTTTGACTTTAAAATGCGTTTAGCCCCAAGTGTTATTGTTTTACAAATTTTGCAGAATATTTTTTACCATTTTGTATTAAAAGAATGTGGTAGGGTCCGGGAGTTAATCCTGAGATATTTAATTTGATTTGATTTGAATTTCTCATAATAAGCTTACCACTAATATCATAAATTTCGGTTATAAAAGGAGAAGCGGATGAAGGAAATAAAATATTTACTTCTAAATGAGTGGGATTGGGAAAGACAGTTAGTATCGTCGGTGTATTAAATTCATTTACACTGACCCTATTCAAAACTATTTCTATTGTATGTGTGCCCGATTTAAGGTCTACTGCTGATCTCAAGATTCCATTCGCATCGGTAGAGACAGTAATAATTAGCTCGCCATCGACCCTGATATTATAAGTGCCGGCACTCAAATCGGCGGCAAATATTCCAATATTTCTGCTTCCTGAGACATTGTAGAATACATGGTAAGTCTTACCGGTATCGGCATCGTTGGAAAAGTAGTACAAGGTATCGTTCCAATCAGCACCTACCGAAATCCGATTTTGCATGGCAAGACCTCCGGCTATAGCCCTGTGGGTGGAATCACTGATGTCGATGGTGTGTAGGAACACGACAGTATCGGTAACTACAGTAGGTCTTACTTCTATTCTCCATGTGCCGGGAGTGTAAAAATTAGAATCGGGAATTACTTCAGGCGGATAGTTGACGCCATTTACCCAATACTCATAGCCGGCGCCACCGATTGACGTAATTGTAGAGCTATCCGGCAACAAGGTCTTTATGGCTACACTACCATTCCCATTAGTAGCCCTACAACTATTTCCGTCGTAGGTGTCAATATGTCCCGGGACGGAGGAGGTTACAATGGTACCACCGATGTGGGGTTTATTTTTAAAATGTGCGATCCAACTGATATCTCGCTGATTGCTCTGAGTATTATTAAGATGCACATGGTCCAAGACGATAACCTTTCCGGGCTTGATATAGAGTAATCTCCTCCTGAAGAAGTCGAGTTTGGCGGGATCATATGAAAGCTGTGCATCGGCAATATTATATTCATAATTATTGCCTGAGGCAAATTGTACCCACTTCCCACGCTGATTTTCCGGGAGAAATATGTCATCATAATTCTGAAGCGGTTCGGAGCGAATTTGTCCACCATCATTCGACACCTCCATACCTCTTGTTTCAGTGGAATCAAAAACGCAAATGCTGTTGTGTGCGATAGTTCTTTCATAATAATTGCGATAATGTGAGCCACCATATGTATCGTAATATCCGGCGTCAATGATCAGAGGGGCATTTTTAAATAGGGTAAAAGAGTTGTTGTCCCGATGTTCGTGCGCCGCTCTTTTACTTGGAGAATTAAAAAATGTAACCATAGTAGCCGAGCTATCCCAGGAAGAGCGACTTACTGACAAACCGACTTTGTCCGACCACCAATCCAGTGGCAAATCGGGCCGGGTAACTAATGGCATTGTAAAATCCTTGTACAGCAACTTTTGGAACTTGGGTAAAGTCCACGTCATAAATCGATCCGCTGACCAGTACTGAACTAACCATAAGCTCCTTGGATCATTGTACCTCCGCGCGTGCAGATACAGAACTCTATCTGCAAACAGATCGGTCTGTCCGTCACCTAAATGGAGCGACTTATTGTCTGGTTGCATAAAATAGATATATTGATTGATACTGTTTTGTATCCATGGTAGATCGGTATAGAAATTCTTATCTGTTCCGATACGCATATTTTCAAATAATTGAAATTGATCCACCAGCGACCACATGGCGTAAGCCGCTCCCCAGTTCCACCCGCCATCATCATCCCGGTAATAACTCCAGCATGGAATAAACCCATTTATATGTTTGTCATAGACGGTTTCATACCACTGCCGGACGGTATCTCTCTGTTCAGGAGTCAACCCGGAGGCCTCAAACAGAGTTAATGCATTCTGATTACAATAGATGTTATTCCAGGTATTGTGACTGGAGACGTAACTATTTCCCGCACCAGATAGAATATACGTATTCATAAACTCTCGGGTCACTCGAAATAAGCTTTGAGCAAGACTATCCCGCAAGCCTGCAGGGAAATTATCATAGCACTGGTCCAATAGTACATCATTTTCTGATATGTGTCTCAACAGGTCTTCTTTATCATACCAATCCATATCGGAAAAATCAATAGTATCAATAAGGCCTATCACCTGCCGTGCGATAAATCGGCACCGCTTGACCGCAATGGGATCATCGGTCATTTTATAAAAGAAGACAGTAAGTAGGGATTGATTGACTGCGTATTGGGAGGACCAATCCCAGGTCCATAAGGTAGAGTCTGAACCAACTAAATATAACTGAGGATCGGTAATCCACCCATTTTCATAAGCATACAACACGTCATCGTAGGTTTGCTTAGCTTCACCCGGTACAGAAATTAGAGCCTGTAATTCAGTAAAGCGGGTGGACTCCACCCAAATTCTAGGGCGAGTATTATGTATGGTGGGATATTGAGCAAATAAAGAGCCCATACTCATCAGTATAATTAAAGCAAGAATTGCACTTTTCATCATAATGGTGATTAATTTAAAAACTTAGGGGCTTTGCTCATGGCTTTGACCCGGGTGAAGGTAGGGAACACGTAGCACAAATGGCTGATTTTCTTTAACTGTTATACAAAATATTTTACTTCAAGGGCATGATTATCTTTATTTCTTAAAGACATACAGCGCATAGGGTAAAATGAATAGAAGAAGCAGAAAAAGGGGCCAAATGTGACCTTCGAGTATATTATAATTCTGGAAAAGATATTCCCAGGATTTTTTAGTCAGGCGGCCTAAAGAAAACTCAAACAAAACCGTAAGTACCACCCACATGAAGCCGAGTAAAATGGCTTGCTTACCGCTTTAAATAGTAAGATAGGGATAGACAAAGACGATATAAATGCAGCAAAGGAGCATCAGAGTAAGGGTAGAAAGTTGATTAGCTTTTAATTCAGTCAGATATTTAATTAAGACCAACTCCCGCAGTGCTGCATTCGCAAACGCGAGTACAATCATAGGTATCCAAAATAGAAAATATTTAGTGAACATATTTAGGCAGTTTATTGACTAGATCGCCGGGCAGAAAAAAACCAATGAAGATGCCCGTCTCAATAAACAAAATCAAAAGCACCATATACATGCCCTCATTGTGCATAATCCAATTAGGAATAAAAAGAGGAGCGGGCTGTGTACAACCCACCCTCCATTTTTCCTATTACTAATATTAGATTCCTTTCTTCTGAATTTAAACAATACTCTTTATTGAGTACTGCAGGTAGCTTAAGCTTGCTTTATGAATTGAACGTTTATCACGAGCCGTACCTTGTCAGAAACAACAATACTACCCGTCTCTGTAACTGCATCCCAGGTGAGATTGTAATCTTTTCGATTGATATCACCGCTGATTTCAAACCCAGCTTTTGTTTGCCCATAGGGGTCCACTGCCACACCATGTAATTCCGCCTCCAGTGTAATTTCCTTTGTGATATCTCTGATGGTTAGATCTCCAATCAGTTGGTTGCCCTTAAAAGATTTCGAAGTAAATTTCAATTCCGGAAATTCGGCAGCATTGAAAAAATCATCTGATTGTAAATGCGCATCACGGTCTTTGTTTTTGGTACTTATGGAGGCAGTTTTGGCTCTAAATTCTATGTGCGCATCTTCAAAGTTATCACCATCTGTCTGTGCAGTGGCTTGAAAATCTTCAAAATAGCCCGTTACCGTTGAAATCATCATGTGTCTTACCTTGAAGGCAATTTCTGAGTGCGTACTGTCAATTAACCAATTTGTGTTCTTATTCATTTTTATTGTTTTTATTTTTAATAATATTTATTAATTCTTCTTTGCCAGGTTTAATTTTTTCGAAATAGAGGAGTCCAATGAATATCTTCCGGGGCCTATTATAGCCAGTGTAAAATAGATAACTGCATATAAAATTGGAAATTCTTGCTTGTCAAAACCATCGTTGATATGAATAACAAAGGTGGCCACCATCATTGTTATAAATAATGGAATGGCTGCAAATCGAGTGCCCAAACCTATAATAAGTAGGATAGAACAAAACACTTCTGCAAATACAGCGAGTGCTAACGAAGCGGTTGCTCCTAGTCCTAAGGGGTCACTAAATTGTATCGGTTCACTACCAAATAAATTTTGAAATTTGCCTATGCCATGGCTTAGCATTAAGACACCCACTGATAGGCGCATTAATAAAAGAGCAGAGCTTACCTCGTTGGGATAAATGCCAGGATTAAATAATTTTTTTGCTATTTTTCCCATTTTTAGGTTTCAAGTTATTTATTTTTTGATTTTCAATGTGTTGATTATCTGTTAAGACTGAATTGAATTTATCACTTTATCATGGGTATTTCCATTAACTGTATGTAGGCGTCTTTTGTTGCCTTTACCTGTATAGTGTCCGTATTCCAAATTCCCATACCATCTCTTCTGGTGAGTTTTTCACCATTAATTTCTGCTTCCCCCTCTAGAATAAATGCATATACGCCATTTCCCTCTTTTTTAATTTTGTATTCCTCTGAATTTCCTTCAGTAAAGTTTCCAAGGTGGAACCAGGCATCCTGATGAATCCAGACGCCTTGATCCTCCTTATTGGGAGAGAGGATTTGGAAGAATTTATTTTTTTCTTCAATGTCCTTTATCGAAATCTGGTCATATTTAGGCGTTACATTATTTTCCTTTGGAAATACCCAAATCTGGAGAAATTTCACTTCTTTATCTTTGTTTTTGTTGTATTCCGAGTGTGTTACGCCGGTCCCAGCGCTCATTGCTTGTATATCACCTTCCTTTATTACGGTTATATTGCCCATACTGTCTTTGTGTTCAAGGTCACCCGCGAGTGGAATTGATATGATTTCCATATTGTCGTGTGGGTGAGTATCGAATCCCATGCCTGCTTGTATGCTGTCGTCATTTAGGACGCGGAGAACGCCAAAATTCATTCTCTCAGGGTTGTGATAATTAGCAAAGCTGAAGGTGTGGTATGAGTTTAACCAACCGTGATTTGCATTTCCTCTTGTCGTCGCTTTGTGAATAACTGTGCTCATTGTGTTTGTAATTTTATTTGGTAAATGATTTAATCCGACTTGTCGCACTACTGTTTCGTAAGTGGAAATACTAGATTTGCTACTTCCTGATTTAAATATTTGGGGCGCAACTGTACCGACTATCCAGTTAAGATTGTGTTTTTTAGAAGCAGATTTCGATTCATATTTTTGTTTTAAAATATATTGCAAAGATCAGGCAGATGGGCACCTCAGAGAATATGAAAAGGAGGAGTAAACGTATGAAAATCCGATATTTATAGTCTATTTTCGCTTTTTCTGAAGTTTAAAGGGGATAGTTTGGTGTGTTTTTTGAAGAAGGCGCTAAAGTTTGCGGGCTCATTGAAGCCCAGTTCATAACCAATTTCTTTGGTGGATAGGTCGGTAAAGTAGAGCAGCCTCTTAGCCTCGGTTATGATTCTTGCCTGGATATAGTCTTTGGCTGTTGTGCCCATTTTGGCTTTAATGGTTCGGTTTAAATGATCCGGTGTGATATAAAGCCCATTGGCATAGTAGGAAGTAGAATGTTCATTTTTATAATTGAGATCGACAGCCTTTTTAAAAGATCTAATCAGGTTGTCGCCGGTAGTGTCTATGTCCGACTCGATGGGATTGATGGAGCAGATGTTATTGCATTCTATGAGCAAGAGTTTTAAAAATGAGCCAATCGACAGCGCCTTCATGCCGGAGTCACTCTGGAATAGCCTATAAATTTCTTTTGTAAACCCTTTTATGACCTCAAAGGGGTCGTCCTCCGGCATCAAAGGTGGGCTTTGACCATAATTTTGAAATAGATTTAGACTATCTATAAAGGAAATTGGTATGGAATTTTCTAGGAGAAACTGATTTGAAAAGGTCATGACAAATCCCCATGACTTCTCCGTTTCTATGACTTGGTGTACTTGTCCCGGAGCGACAAAGAAGATTTGTCTGTCTGCCAATTCGTATGTATTGAAGTCTATGTTGTGTATTCCACGTGCACTATCGATGATGAGGACAGTATAGAAATTGTGTCTGTGTGGTTCGTCTACTTTTCCATTTCGTCGGGTGTAAATATCTTCCATTCGAGCAATTTCAAAGCTTGCACCTTCATTTTTAGAATTTACATTTTGGTATATTTTGACAGCGCTCATTGGTATTTTATTACAGCTACAATCATGGATACAATGGTAGGGTTGTGGTTCGATTTTTTACCTAGTTTAGTAAGTATGGATTCGCTTTAGACAATAAATATAAAGAGAATTGTATGAATGTACCTATCGGTGTTCGAGACGTGAGAAGCTTTAGTCTTCTCAACTCGGACTTGAACTTTATTGTATACCCATCTAAGAGTAGAATATTGGGCTCTAATGTTTGCCTGCTAGAATATTGTTCTGTCTTAATTTTCGTTTGTATTTCTAACTACTTTTTTTAATCATACACGCAATTCGCGAATTTACATACCTATTTAATATATAGAATCTTCCTTCCAATTAACAGGATTGTTTTAATATATTTTGAAATGATTGGAAATTATTCATCATCCCTAAGGATATGAGCGTGAAATCGAGATTGCCAACCAAAGGGTAATCCTAATTGATTACAATATTTGATTACTTCAGATTTGTAGGATCGAATTATTGCTATAATCCCAATTTTTTAATCTCATGGGTTTAACTAATTTTATTTAATCTAATAATGTCTTTATTTTAAACCTCCATTTAATTACAAATATACATATCACAACAATGCTATCTTATTCACGGCCATACATGGCAAATGGGATTGTCAATATTAGATGAGCAAGAGCGATAAAGGCATATGTATTGTTCTCTCCGAACATTTTAAACATCCAATAGAGTTCTGAAAGAAATGGTAGAAATAGGAAAATTATCGCCGCAAATAATCCGCCTCAGTAAATGCGATGATGACTGTCCAAATGTGAGTTATTATTGCAGTTATTGTAAATACTCCATAAAGTGAAACAAAAATTGCTTTCATATTATTTTCCGTTTTATTTATCCATTAATGTTTTCTTTTTTTGTATTTGCCAAGCTTTGGTCTAATGCCCAATTCTAAATCCGATATATCTCATTACCAAGACTTCGTTATTTCTAATAAGTATAAATTCTGGTATTTCTATTCTGCTCTAGAAATAACTAGGTTCCTCCAATTCCTCTTCTAATGAACTTGGAATAGTTAAAAGTTAGTTTCTCCCGGAACCTAGCTTAAGGGAATTTTTGTATCGACATCTATTCCTCCAGCTTCTGCAGACCGGAGATGACCTGGGCGGAAAAAGGGATTCCGGTAACTGGATGCACCAACAATTCCTGCTCACGGGATTGGAATTCTTCTGCTTTGAGACGGCCCTCGCGGTACTGAGCCAGGTTGTATATCCAGGGAATCACTGAGGTATAATTTGGGCTGTCCATATATGTACGGTCGTGCTCCATGAGCCTAGTCTGACGTATCAATCGGATGATTTTTTTGTAATTTTTTAAAAGTAAGATGGCTCTGAGATAATAGGTCATGAACAGATGCCAACGGTGCTCAAATATTTCGGTCTTATAGGCATTGAAGAATACGTCGCCACTGTTCTCTGCCTGCTTATATTGCTTGTTCTCTATCCTGGACATGATCAGGTAGGCGGCGTGACTGATCTTATTGTGATAGTTGCTTTCACGACGGGTGTCTTCAGTGGCGAGTAGCAGTATGCGTAGTGACTCGACAGGGCGCTCTGCCCGCAGCAGCACCGCAGCTAAATTGTTGATGTAATAGAGATAATCGTTATTTCGCTCTCGTATGGATAGATAACCAAATTCAATTGCCTTGTCCAATTTATTCTGGCTGGCAAAATAGAGTAACTTTTGGCTGTAGAAATTGGCTAGAATACGCCGAGAGTAAAACCGAGAGTTATTGATCATCGTCTCGAAATAATCGAATTTTTCCGATAGACGATCGATCATACGATAATTGTGTGCTATGAATAATATTCTGATCCAGGCCAGTACACGATTGTATCCATCTAGACCTTCATCTTTATAGACTGAGTCGAGCCATTGCTCATACACCATGGTATCACCATGCTTTGATTTGTACTGTTCGATTATATCTTCAGTGACCGTATGCATCTTATCGTTCACCATGCGGGCATATTCATAGCTGGTGCGGTGCTTTCTGAGAAACTGATCTACGACTTGAAAAGCATGGTGCCGCATCCTGATCTGAAGAAAATGTCGATAAGATCGACCAATATCATACAGCTTCAAGAAACTGTAATAGTCTGTACTTGCCTGTCGAAATAATTTCAAAAGCTGTCGCTCGGTTTTCAGATCAATATTGTCGGTCATGATCATACGGTCATAGTCGGAGAGTCTGCAGAGGAGATTGTCCACGTCGATGCGAGCCAGCTGTGCCTGACACCAGCTCATGATGTATGAATACTTGCGGCGGTCTATACTCTCGTCAAAATGAACCTCTGCTTCTGCCTGCGTGGCTATCAGGTGGAGCAATCGCAGTATATTCAGCTTCTCTGCATCCTCAAATCGCTGAATGTGCATCAGATAGCCGGTCTCGTGCGGAAACAACGATTGCGCAAAGAGGCTAAATTTACTGAGCCGCGATGTCACCTCTACAGACTGATACCACCATCCACTGAGATCGTAGCACCATTGATGTAGGCAGCCATATCTGAACTTAAGAACACATAGACATTGGCGATGTCATCGGGGCTGCCCAACCGGTTGAGCGGCACCTTGGCAGCCATCTTTTCGAGTACTTCGGGTGGCATGGCAGTAAGCATCTCAGTGAGAATAAAACCAGGAGCCACTGCATTTACGCGCACCCCTTTCCTCCCCAGTTCCTTACTGAGGGTTTTGGTCATTGCGATGAGGCCGCCCTTAGTGGCAGAATAATTGGTCTGACCAAAATTTCCATAAAGACCCACCACGGAAGAGGCATTGGTGATGCTACCGCTGTGTTGCTCCACCATGACAGGTGCTACCGCTTTGATACAGTTAAACACGCCGGTGAGGTTGACGTCGATCACTGTCTGCCACTGATCTTCGGTCATCTTGAGCAGGGTGGAGTCTCGGGTGATACCTGCATTGTTGATCAATATGTCTATTCGGCCGAAAGCAGCCTGCACCTGGGCTACGGCGCCTTCTATCTGTTCCGTCTTGGTGGTATCGACGTGCTGGTAGAGGACATTAGCACCTGCGGCAGTCAGCTCTGCGCTCAATGCTTCTCCGGCAGAGTCGGCTACATCCCAAATTGCCACTTTGGCGCCTTCAGCCACGAAGCGTCGTACTGTCGCCTTGCCGATGCCATTTGCGCCACCGGTTATTATTGCTATTTTATCTACTAAATAGGCCATGTTCGAAATATTTAAGTTTAATTGCCAATTTTCAACAAACAAATGTACCATCAGCAGGTGGTTCGGGTTGTATTTATTTTGAACAATTTTGATTAAATTAAAAGCAATGTCTCAAGCCAATTAAATTGATATAGATATATGATAATCAGCATTTTAATTAAAATATATCATAATTGTCATAGACATATAACATAAATGTAGAATTTTTTTTCAGACAATACTTGTCTAATTTCACTTGACATTTACAGAGCTTTGAATATTGATATTGTTATTGCGACCAGAATATTGCTCATTGCTTACGCGGCGGTGATGATATTCTTTGTGGTACGAGGCGCTCTTCGAACTCGTTCTATGGCTGATTTTGCCATTGGCAATGGTTTTTCTCCGCTCATAGTGGGCTTGTCACTCGCGGCCAACATTACCAGTGCGGCTACCTTCATCATCAATCCGGGTTTTGTAGCCATGTTTGGGCTAAGCGCCTTCATCGCCATGTCTGTGATGGTGCCATTGGGCTTGATGATCTCACTCGTCATACTGAGCAGGAGCTTTCAAAAGCACGGCACGGCCTTTAAGGCGATCAGTCTAGCTCAGTGGGTCAATAAGCGGTACGATAGTCCCGCCTACGGTAGGTTGATGGCGGTACTGTCACTCCTGTTGATCACTTTCATCGTGCTGATCTGTGTCGGCCTGGTGAAGGTCATCGCTCCGGCACTGAAGGCGGATGAGCTGTATGTGCTGATCGGACTGGTGGTATTTGTATTCGGAGCAACTATGTTTGGTGGCGCCAATTCGATGGCTTATACCAATGCTTTCCAGGCCATCGTGATGGGTGTGGTCGCACTGATCCTGATTTTTTCGGGGGCGGGCCATTTTGATGGCGGACTGAGTGGCTTCTGGAGCAAATTAAATGAGATAGACCCGATGTTGTCTAAGGCATTTAATCCCAGCAGTCCAATATTTCGAGATGCTTTTGAAGTCATTTTTTGCAACTTTATTATAGGTATAGCTATAGTCTGTCAACCCCACATTATCACCCGCTCATTGATGCTGCGCTCGGCGAAGGACATCAATAAGTTTCTGGCTATCGCCATCATAGTAGAGATACTGTTCTTCATGGTGCTATTTGTCGGCCTATTTGCACGGCTGGATATGCCTGATCTGACGCTGGCGGGCAAGAAACTGTCTATGGATGGGATCATGTCGGCATATGTGCTGGAGCGATTTGACACCGGCGTGGGTCTACTGGTCATCTTCGGCCTGTTGTCCGCCGGACTATCTACGCTAGAGGGATTGGTCCAATCCGTCAGCACCACCATTACCAATGACATCATACTTTCCTCCTTTAAGAGTGAAGTGTCTGAAGATAGAAAGAGAATGATTAATCGGGTGGTGATTACACTACTGGGTGTCATCGCCATTGTCGTCAGTTACCAGCAGTTGATCAGTCCCAATCTGAGTGTCGGCATCCTGGGCCAGAATGGCGTATATGCCTTTTTCTCGGCTGCTTTCATGCCGGTGTTACTCGGCATTTTTGCTAAAAATATACACAAGATAGTGCCCATCACCGCTACTCTGGTGGCCGTGGTGGTGTACTTTGCCACTTACTACGGACAACTGAGTTTTTATACCACCGGTGTCGTGCGCAATCCGGCAGTGGCTGGCACGTACGCCATATTAGCAGCAGTCCTGTCTGCCGGATTGATGTACCTCTTTACCCGAAACAAAACCAATCTTAATAGTCAAAAGACAATCAATGCCTGAATATAAGCGCAATGGAGCCATAATCGCTTCCGGAATGGCAGTACCAGATCGGATCATACCCAACAGTTACTTCAATGAGTTGCTAGGTGAGGATGTGGACACCTGGCTACGCAATAATGTGCAGATCTATAACCGCAGGTGGCTGAGTGATGGCGAGAGTATGGCGGATCTGATCGAGAGCGCCTGCCTGCAAGCGATGGAGCGTGGTGGAGTACAGGCAGATGACATAGACCTCATCATCGTAGCCACTGATACCCCGGAATATATCTCACCTGCTACTGCGTCAGTACTTCAGTACCGGCTGGGGTTGAAGAATGCAGGTACCTTTGACCTAAATGCCGCCTGTGCGGGTTTCGTCACAGCACTGGACACAGCGAGTAAATACATCCAGGCGGACAGTCAATATCGCTATGTACTGGTAGTGGGCGCTTATGCAATGAGCCGCTTCCTCAATGTCAGGGATAAGAAGACAGCCACACTATTTGCCGACGGTGCGGCTGCAGTTATACTAAAGGCGGAGACCGATGGTCGTGGGCTACTACAGAGCCAATTGGCCGCGCTGGGTGAATACAGTGACTGGATGGGTATCTATGCCGGTGGTAGCCATCAGCCGGTGACCAGCGAAGTGCTGGAAGCAGGTGGAGAAAAACTACAGTTTGTTCAGAAAATACCCACTGAAATCAATCCCGCACGGTGGGAACAAATGATCAGAACACTATGTGAAAGGGAGGGAATCAGCGCGGAAGACGTGAACCATTTCTTCTTTACACAGATCAATATCAATACCATCTGGCAGACGCTGGATGCACTGGAAGTACCTCGGGAACGAGCTGAAATGGTGATGCATGAATATGGCTACACCGGATCAGCAGCAATCCCGATGGCATTTGATGCACGGTATAGTCAGCACCGGATAAAGGCCGGTGATCTGGCCGTATTTATGGGTTCAGGCGGAGGTCTGGCTTTTGGAGCTGCTTTGTTTAGAATGTAATATCCATCTGAGAATCATGTCGCAATATAGACTAGACTGGTTGACCAAGTGGGCCGTATATCGTCCCGAACAGCCTGCGATCAAAGATCAGCAGACGGGTGAGGTGTTGAACTACAGACAACTGAATAATTCTGGCAATCACCTAGCGGCTTGGTTTGACTCTCTTGGATATAATAAAGGAGATCGGATAGCGGTACTGGCAGAATTCTGCCTCGAATATATCGCACTGTATGTGGCGGCTCAGAAATCAGGACTTGTGCTGGTACCACTCAACTACCGGTTGTCAGCCAGCGAATTGGAACACATTTTAGGTGAATCTATGCCGAGGTGTATTTTTTGTGAAGATAAATTTAGCCACCTACTGACCGATAGCGAAAAAGCATCCCCACTGGAAGATATCAGGAACCACTGGAATTTTAATCAACTGGCTCCGACCTATATTGGCGAAGTAGCCGAAGACGATCCGCTGTTGATTTTATATACCTCCGGTTCTACCGGCTTACCGAAAGGGGTCCTATACACACACAAAATGACCTTTTGGAACAGCATCAATACGGCCATGTCACTCATCATCAATTCCAATACTCATACCGTCAATGTAATGCCGCCCTTTCACACCGGTGGCTGGAATGTACTGCTGACTCCGATACTGCATCATGGCGGCTATGTCTGTATGGTGAAGAAATTCGATCCCTATCTAGTCAATGATTTGATGCGTAGTGAGTCTGTGTCCGTCTTTATGGGCGTACCTACCATGCTTCATATGATGGCGCAGCAAGAGAACTTTACGCAGGCAAATTTTGAGACGCTGCTTTATATTATTGTCGGTGGTGAGCCGATGCCGATTCCATTGATAGAACAATATGATAAGCTGGGCGTAGCCATTCGGCAGGGATACGGTATGACTGAGGTGGGACCGAATCTGACCTCGCTGCCCGAGCAGGATGCAATACGAAAGAAGGGATCGATTGGCTGGCCCAATTTCTACGTAGATATTCGCGTCGTGAAGGAAGATGGTAGTGAAGCAAATACAGATGAGACCGGCGAATTGTGGCTCAGAGGTCCGATGGTGATGCCGGCCTATTGGAATAATCCGGAAATGACAAGGACTGCGTTCTCGCCTGATGGTCAGTGGTTTAAGAGTGGTGATCTGGTGCGTAGAGATGACGAAGGGTATATATTTGTGGTTGATCGGCTCAAAAATATGTACATCAGTGGCGCAGAAAACGTTTATCCGGCAGAGATAGAAAGGGTCATCAATACTATTGAAGGCGTGGCCGAAAGTGTGGTCATCGGTGTAAAAGATGAGAGGTGGGGCGAAGTTGGAAAGGCGATCATTGCCTGGAGACCGGGAGTCAATATTCCCTCAGATGATGGTATCAGAGATTATGTGGCCAGACAGTTGGCAAAGTTCAAAATACCAAAATATTTTATGTCACTGGAAGAGTTACCCAAGAATGATGCAGGCAAACTGGACAGAGCGAAATTGAAAAGACTTTATTCATAATATTTATTAAAAAATCTAAAATTATTAATCAAATGAAATTATTTAAGTTTATTGGAATGCTGATGATCTCAGCGACATTGATGTTGACCTCTTGTGGAAAAGATGACAACAAGGGTACTTGCAGCGATGGTATCAAAAACCAAGATGAAACCGGTATCGACTGTGGTGGCGTATGCCAATCATGTATCGTAGGACTTCAAGGTAAGTGGAAATCTTATCCGGTAGCCCCGATCCTGGCCACTTTTGCCGATTCTATCGTAGCAGAATTTAAGACCAACAATACGTATTTGGTAAAATCTTACAAAGATGGACTGGCTACGGATCTTATCGGTACATATGTACAAGCCGCTTCAGGTGTGGGTAATATCTGGAACATCACAGTAAATCAGACTACTCCTACTACATTGACTTCAGAAGGTATTTTTGAAGTATCATCAGATGGCAAGACTATGAAGTATGAAGTGGCACAGACTACTCCACCGATTACTGGTGTGACACCTCCTACAGCAGGTGGCGGATTTGGCTCTACTTCAGGTGGCGCCTTCGGTCAGGCTAACATTCAGAATTATATCCATAAGTAATGTAATGCAATAGTAGAAGGCTGGGAACTTAGGTGACCGGCCTTTTATTTATTTTTATTTTGAAATTATCACTTTAACCTTTTTCTGACTCACCATGACACGCGTACTCCTGATTTTTGCCATTTTCTGCCTGACCTCGAAGACCTTTGGACAGAATGCGGGTATCAATAATACCCCTTTCGACAAAACCATTCCGGCCAAGGCCAATAAAGATCTACAAGTATATATCTACGCTTACCAGCAGTTCGTAGCGCAGAATTACTTTCCCGAAAGTGACTTTCTCAAAGGCCAGATCGTAGGTCGACTCTTCGGCGGCAATACGACTCAGACCTCAGATTCACTGACCTCACTCTATGCAGAGCAGCGCGCCATTCCTTTCTTTGTGTACACTCCAAAACTATTTGATGGGAAGGCGATCTTACGGGCTTCCTTCGAGATCGACTGGACCTGGGGCGATGTAAATTATGGCGTCGGTGGTAATGCAGGGTCTGCTATCTCAGGTGACCAGGTCAACCTTCAGACGCAAAACCTAGAAGTTGAATATCGACCGGGCAATGGCTGGGCGATCAATGCCGGCCTTCAGCGGATGTTTGACACGCCTAATGATCCTTACAGGACACTCTTTGATAAATTTACCACTACCGCCTACAGACTGGCGTATTGGGGTACAGACGGTGTCGGCGTATCGGTACGCAAGGATGCAGATCTATATAAGATCAAGACCGGTTACTATAAACTATACGAAAATAATGTAGAGCTCAATGATGATGTGACGCTGATGGAGCTCTCCGGACAATATAGCCTGACTCCAAAATGGAATGCAGGCGCCTCTGCCTACTACGTGCGCGACCGCTCCAATGGAAAGGGAGGCATCAGTATACTGGGCCAGGGTCCTGCCAGCCAGTTGGCGACTTACAACGGTACATATCGATTCCCGCTATCAGCAGATCCGTTTCACTGTGATGTCGTGTGGCTGGGTGGATTCTTCGGGCGAAATGAAGACATGATGCTCGACAGATGGTTCACCACCGGATTTGTGAATGCGAATCTGGGCTCAATAACTCAGAAAGCGGCAGGTGAAACAACCTATAAGAAAACAGTCTCCATCAATGGAGTAGCTGCTAATATCCGCAGCGGATATCGCTACGGACAGACCACAGGTGATGCCATTACGGCTGACCTGATATTTACCTCAGGCAATAAAGACGGTATCTCAGACGGCAAGTACACCGGAGTCATGACCGGCAATACCTGGGGCAGCCCGGGTGGCATCTTTATCGGGCACGGCGCCTACCTGTTGTTTCCGCACGGCAATGTGGTCAATCGATTTATGGCAGCCGTCACTGACCTGTCCAATGTGGGCTATGGTGTCAGCGGTGGTACCATCAATATATCCAAAGACCTCATTCCCAATAAACTGCATGCTAAAGTCGGTGGAGCGTTTGGATTTTCAAATATCACACCGGCAAAGGGTGGAAATACCATCGGGTATGAGGCTAATGCAAAACTGAGTTATGATTTGGGACCTTTCATGAGTATCGAAGCTCACGGAGCCTATCTGGCACTGGGCAATTTTTATGATAGCCCTTCAGTCAATGGAAATAAAGCCGCCCGTCCGGTCAATCCCTGGACGGCGTTTACTTGCTTTAAATGGTTAATTTTTTAAATAAGCTCCCACATGAACAGAATACTATTGATCGCAATCTTTGCGCTACTTATATCAGCATGCAAAAGCACTAAACTTCCCAAGGTGACCTCAATGGATCAGCTCAATTACGGTACAGAAGTGAAGCGTATGACTCTATCAGATGACATACAGTTAGCCTACACAGAGCAAGGAAGCGGGACGCCGCTCTTATTTATACACGGGCTGGGTAGTTATCTGCCGGCTTGGAATAAGAACGTGGTGTCGCTCTCAAAAAACTATGAATGTATAGCGGTAGATCTACCCGGCTATGGACACTCTTCTAAGGGCAATTACGAAGGCTCGATGACCTTCTATGCGGGAGTGTTGAAAGAATTTCTGGAGCAGAAAGGGATCAAGCGAGTTGTCGTAGCCGGTCACTCTATGGGCGGCCAGATCGCTATGACCATGGCCTTGCAGTATCCCGAGCTGGTGGACAAGTTAATCTTACTAGCCCCTGCCGGATTTGAAGTTTTCAATAAGGGTCAGCGACAATGGTTTCGAGATGTGATGACAGTGGATGGCGTGCGCCTCACCACAGTGGAGCAGATCAGGAATAATTATGCGTACAATTTCTATAATATGCCTAAGGATGCACAGTTTATGGTGGATGATCGGATCGCTATGCGGTCTGCAGATGATTTCATCCCATACTGTTACATGATTACTAAGAATGTACAGGGTATGGTTGATCAGCCCATCTTTGATTTCATGTCTAAAATCAAGCAGCCGGTGCTGGCTATCTTTGGTGAGAATGACAACCTGATTCCGAACCGTTACCTGAATGGAGGCCGCACCCGAGATTTCGCAGAGAAAGGTATCGCACAGTTTCCCAATGGTAAATTGGTCATGATCCCCAAGGCAGGCCATTTTGTACAGTGGGAGCAGGCAGATAAGGTCAATAAACTAATCAGTGATTTTTTAAAATGACATCAACTAACAAGCGTTAGTTGGTAGATGCCCTTACTTTGATAATTGTAGTATACAATCAATTGAAGAGTATAGAATCTTCAGACTCAATTTCATGTCTTTTGATGTGGTAATAGTCGTATATATTGACCTATTTTAAATCATCGGTGGTTGAATTTTCTTCTTTATATTCTTTATTATGACATAGTCTCCTGCTTTAACTTCATTGCTATATTTGCAGACGATATGAATCCCTTTTTCTTATTCCATTAATGTAGAGAACTGTACGTGTGGGATATAGTCATCTGCCACTAGTATTTGATAAAGTCAAGGTATGGAAATCGTAAAAGTATCCTCACCCGATGGATATCTGTTGAAATAATCTAATTTTTGAATTCACCCCAATTAATCATAGCTTAATTTGTCTATTAAAGTTAGCAAATCGTGTTCAATATTTGAAACATTTATCTAAATTGGCATTCAGAAGGTTTTTTATCAAAAACTTTAACATTCTATTTCAATAATATGAAGATCATTAATGCCTACCTTCCATTTGAAAATTTAAGTCAAATAATTATAAATTTTAGTCCTGAAGTAACTAAAGAAAAAATAGAACTTTTAAAAAAATGTGCAGAGGTAAAATTAAACGCCACGGCGCGAATTAAACACTATCACAATCAGTTACTTTTTTTATGTACATATCCTGAAAACGAAGCTATACAATTACTAGCACAAGAGGAGATGAATCGTTTGTGTGAAGCGGTAATTTCTTTAAACGACCAAAATAAGGAACGTTTAAGTAAAACAGGAATTGCTTTTACAGAAACTCAGGGCACATTTAGTTTTGCTATTATGAAATGGCTAGCCACTCAATTTCCTGAAGAAATATCTCTCCATTCTTTCGATGATGAAGGGGTTCATCCAAAAGTTATCTTTAAATATTGCTTAAATGAAATGGAATTTGAGCTAATTGGTGACCAAGGATTATCAAAACTTAAATGGTTGCAAAGAGCCAGTGGCACCAAAAACAAACAAGATAATTTAAAATGGATGCTTTCGAGCATTGAAGAACTGAGACTGAATCCACTTTTAAGGGAACAATTATTTGAGTCGCTAAAATTGTATATTACTATCAATCCATTAAATCCACAGTTTTCCAGAAGTTTTGGGACAATAGGACAAAAGGACCTTCATTACCACTCTAACGGCTTGTTAAAAAAATTTAATGAATTAGAACTTATAAATAGAAAATTGCCTCCAGAGAAGAAATTAAGCAGTGACCAAAGAGAAAGTATTCTAAAAGCTGCTCGTGTTTCTCTAGTACTGCTAAATCGAGAGACAGACCCGATAACTTATGGCACAGCAGACGGCATTAAAGTGTTTGATTTGGAACATGGATTAAGCATCGCATTATTTAGCATTAAGCCCCAATTACGATTACCCATTGAATCATACATTGGCTTTATGATGTTTAAGAATGGCTATCCGATGTCTTATGGTGGAGGATGGCTCTTTGGAAAACGCTCATTAATTGGCATCAATATTTTTGAAGCCTTCAGAGGGGGTGAATCTGCGTTTGTGTTTGCACAGTTACTCCGCACATATAAACAAGCTTTTGGTGCCGAGCAATTTGAAGTGGAACCCTATCAGTATGGGAAAAACAATCCGGAAGGGTTACAATCGGGCGCATTTTGGTTTTACCACCGCTTTGGTTTCAGACCCACAGACGAAGAGCTATTTAAATTAGCTGAAGAAGAATATGAAAATAAAATAAAATCAAAAGGGTATCGCTCGCCTATTCACATTTTAAGGCAATTCACAAAATCTAATTTAGAGGTAAACTTTGGAAAAAGTAAAATTTTAATAAAGCCTTTACAGATCAGCTATTTTATTAGCCACCTCATTGCTTTACGTTTCAAAGGTGATCGTAATCTTGCATTTAAATGGAGTCAGACTATTTTAAAAGCCAAATTAGGCTTGGTCTATTCTAAATTAAATAAAGAGGAGCAATATGGATTTATCAAACTAAGTGTGTTCGCTGCGAGCTGTTTGAATTTAGAAAAACTGAACGCATCAGATAAAAATACTCTAATCAAATTAATTAAGGAAAAAGGCAGTTCAGAATTTAATTATATCCGTACATATAACCAATTCCCTTTTGACAAATACTTTGTAAATGAACTATTGGATTTTGTGGTAAATTAGATGGGTTCTTTTTCAATTGTTATTATCTCGTCTAGATCTTATCTTTTTTAACGAAGGTGGATCAAAGACCTGTTTCCTTATATGTGGTGAATCGTAATCGGGCCGAGGATAGCTGTCTAAAATAGGTTGTTTTTGGTAAAGTCTAGGTTTGAAGATTGCTTAAGTAGACCCCATCATGAATTTATGTGCATTAATATAACTCACCGTCCTCTAACCATCTGTTCTGCTTCCTTTAATCTCTCTTGAGTTCCTGTGTCTAACCATACGGTGTCTGGAGCTACTACAAATCCACCAATATGGTACTGAGTGGCTGCAGCCAGGTATGCGGGAATGACCGGAAATGGTTTACTACCGTATGTGGTGGCAAAGTGGCGGATGAGGCTCGGCTGTATGATGTGGATTCCACTGAATGCGAGAAGTGTCATGTCGTCAGCTACCTCGCCGATGATCTGTCCTGAGGTAGATTGTTGCCAGCCGCGTAGCCGGAGGTTAGCGTCAAAGGCGAGTTTGCGGGAACTGTGGCGATCCTGTACGATTAAGGTGGCGTCGTTGCTTTGTAGTGAGTGATGCTGCTCCAAGGCACGCAGATCGAGATTGGTTACTACATCTGTATTGAATATGAGCAGTGGCTCGTCGGGTAAGATATCAGGTAGCGCATGCACTAGGGCACCACCCGTTTCTTTTATTTCGTCACGTTCATCTGAGATGAAGATTTCGATGCCGGGTATGGAATAGTCATTTAGATAGTGGATGACTTGCTCACCGAGGTAATGCACATTGATCACGATACGTGTAATTCCAAAGGAGACCAGATATTCGATGGCGTGAGCCAGTAGCGGCTTATCGGCGCAGAGCACGAGCGCCTTTGGCTTATCGGCTGTCAGTGGCATCAGCCGTGTGCCCAGGCCTGCAGCGAGGATCACAGCTTGCTTCATCGATATTTATTTTTTAGGTGCTGCTTTGCGAGGAGCTGCTTTCTTGGCGGCGGGCTTTTTCACTGCAGATTTAGCACCTGCAGGTTTTTTCGCAGCGACACCCTTGATTTTCTTATCAAAAATACCGGGTTCCTGCTCTTCGATCATTGCTCTGATGTCCGCCAGCGGTATATTGACCAGATCCTCAGTGGTGTATTTCTGGCCTTCCTTGTTCTTAGTTATCTTAAACATCTTCTTGCCGTATCGGATGAAAGGACCCCAACGGCCATTCTCGATAGCTATGCCGTCATCGAAGACTCTTACGAAGCGATTGGCTTCCTTGTCCACCTTTGTACTGATCAGCTCATTGATGTTTTCCTGAGTGAGTTCATCCAGATTAAAGCGGCGCGGCACATTGATGTACATTTCGTTCCACTTGATGAAGGGGCCGAAGCGACCTGTGCCTTTAGTGACGGGTTTGCCTTCGTAAGAAGCTACGGGTGCATCTGCTTTTTGCTTTTGGCGGATGATCTCGACGGCACGGGACAGATCGACATTGTAAGGATCTTCGCCCTTAGGCAGACTGATAAATGCGTCTCCGTACTTCACATAGGGTCCATACCTGCCGGTATTGATACTGATCATTACGCCATCGAGGAGGCCAAGTTCTTTGGGCAGTGTAAATAACAGCATAGCCTCCCCAAGTTCGATGGTTTCCATGCTTTGGCCCGGCTTCAGATTGGCAAAGCGCGGTTTTTCGTCTTCGGCCAGTTCATCCTGTTTGCCGATCTGGATGACAGGTTTACCCAGGCGCGTCATACGTGCGAAGATGGTGTGCCCGGTTCCCGGATCTGTACCCAGTATTCGCTCACCAGTGGCGCGTGAAGCTGTGTCCTTTGTATTTTCTACGGATAGATGGAACGGTTTGTAAAACTCCGCAATCATGACATTCCACTCCATGCTGCCTTCGGCTATCTCATCAAATTCTTTTTCGATCTCGGCGGTGAAATGATAATCCATTATCTCGCTGAAATGCTCTATCAGGAAGTCAGTGACTACCATACCCATATCAGTGGGGAAGAGTTGATTTTTTGCAGCGCCGGTCATTTCGGTCATTTCACTAAGGCTGATATCTTCATTCTTCAGACGCAGCACTTTATACGGACGGGGTGTACCCTCGCGAGTCTCCTTGACGACATAACCTCTGTTCTCTTCCATGATCTTGGAGATAGTCGGTGCATAAGTAGAGGGTCGACCGATGCCTACTTCTTCCATTTTTTTCACTAGACTGGCTTCAGTATATCTTGCTGGAGGCTTGGAGAAGCGCTGAGTGGCGGTCATTTCATCCAGTTGTAATATCTGGCCTACTTTCACTGGTGGGAGCAGTGTATTGAGGGTATCATCGTCCTCGTCATCGTGGCTTTCGAAATACACCCGGAGGAAACCATCGAATTTCACTACTTCTCCGAAGGCTTTTAGAAATTGGCCGGGGTGGGTAGAAATGGCTACCTCTACCTCTGTTTTTTCCAGTTCTGCATTGGCCATCTGAGATGCGATAGTCCGCTTCCAGATGAGCTCATAGAGCCGCTCCTGGTCTTTATCCCCGGAGATAGACTTATTCTCAATATAGGTGGGTCTGATGGCTTCGTGTGCTTCCTGTGCTGAAGCACTCTTGGTCTTGTAGCGGCGGGTGTGTACATATTGTGAACCGAAGCTGTGTTCTATTGCCTTGGCTATTTCCGTCAGAGCGGTTTCACTCAGATTGGTCGAGTCAGTACGCATGTAGGTGATTAATCCCGCTTCATAGAGCTTCTGGGCAGCTATCATGGTGCGTTTCACTGCGAAGGAAAGTTTACGACTCGCCTCTTGCTGTAGTGTAGAAGTGGTGAAAGGGGCAGATGGCTTGCGGGTGGCAGGCTTTACTTTGATATCAGCTACTGTAAACATGGCGCCTTTACATCCTTCGAGAAACTTGCGCGCATCACCCTCGAGTGGTAATTTTTGGTCTGACTCAGTAAGCAACAGGCGCGCTTTATCTTGTTTTTCATTAGTGAAAAATCCGGCCTTCACCTTATAGAAAGTAGCTATCTCAAACTTAGTGATCTCTCGCTCGCGGTCCACCACCAGACGGACGGCTACTGACTGCACCCGGCCGGCAGACAACTGTCCCTTGATCTTGCGCCAGAGCACTTCTGACAGTTCATATCCTACCAGGCGATCGAGTACTCTTCGCGCCTGCTGTGCATTGACCAGGTCGAGGTCTAGCGTTCGTGGCTGAGAGACCGCCTTCTGAATGGCGGCCTTGGTGATTTCGGTAAAGACAATGCGCTTCGTAGAGCGTGCGTCCAGACCGAGCACTTCGCACAGATGCCAACTGATGGCTTCTCCCTCGCGGTCCTCATCCGTCGCGAGCCATACTTCGTCTGCGCTCTTGACACTCTCGCGCAGTTCCTTGACCAGGCGCAGCTTGTCGGAGGAAACGACATATCGGGGTTCAAAATTATTTGCTACATCTACGGCATCATTGCCCTTGTCCAGATCTCGGACGTGACCATAACTTGATTTGACTTTGAAGTCTTTGCCCAGGAATTTTTCAATAGTTTTTGCTTTGGCAGGTGATTCGACGATCAATAATTTTTGACCCATTAGATATAGATTTATGTGTGCTTGTTCAAAGGAAGGCAGCTTAAAATGCCCTATAAGTGAGTGCAAACATAATACATTTGTTTTATTTATATCTAATTGTGCCTGAATGACAGTTGTTACAAAGCAGGTGTGGATATGTATTTGGCGATTCTGAATAGCCATTTGTTGCCCTCTCTTGGGTTAAGAGTAAGATTCTTCAGATGATATATTATAAGGTGAAAATGCTAGCTATACTGATTTTCAAAGTGAGAAACCCAGCTTTGCGTACTGAGCTATCGTCACCGTTTTGACATAGCAAACAAAAAAACTGATATTTTCTTGCGTAGTCACATAACTACATTTATATTTGTAGCCAAATGACTTCATGATGAATTTAAGACGAGACGTATTTCAAGCCATCTCTGATCCTACCAGACGAGCCATACTCCTGCTAATAGCCACTCAGGCTATGACAGCAGGCGCAATTGCCTCCAATTTTAATACTGCGAGACCAACAGTATCAAAGCATCTACAAATATTGACCGAATGTGAATTGGTGAAGCCGGAGCAACTGGGTAGAGAGATCTATTATCACGTCAATAGCGACAAGCTGAAAGAAGTGGCAGATTTTATTGAGCCCTTCAGGCAAATGTGGGCAGATAGATTTGAAAAATTGGAAACCGTAATGAAAATGTACCAATCAAGGTAAAAAATGGAGCAAAAAACAAAGATAAATGCTGCAGAAGGCAAACGAGATTTAACCATTACCAGAGAATTTGATTTACCCGTTGAATTATTATTTAAAGCTTATTCCGAAGCTGAACTTTTAGAACAATGGATGGGGACGAAAGTAATAAAGCTTGAAAGTAAAAAGCATGGAAGCTATCAATTTGAAACATCACATCAGGGCAAAATAGTATTTAGAGCGAATGGGACAATTCACGAATTTATGCCGGATCAAAAGATTATCAGAACATTTGAAATGGAAAATAGTCCCATCGGAGTGCAATTGGAATTTTTGGAGTTTGAAAAAATAACAGAAACTGTAAGTAAATTAAGCATCCATATTATTTACCGGTCAGTGGAGCACAGGTCGGAACAATTAAAAATGCGTTTTGCATTTGGTTTAAATATGGCACACAATCAATTACAGGAAATATTTAATAGGAATAAATATATTTCCACAGCTAGCAAGTGGAGATAGTGGAGCTGAATATTTTGGACCAACAATATTAATTATACTTAATTAATTTTATTGGTATTACCAACCCTCCTCAAAAAGATTAATGTTAATAAATCAATAATCGCATGTTATGAACAGTAAGGCAAATTGGTATTTTGAAAGGTCCGGGAAGTGGCAGGAAGAAATAGGTTTATTAAGAACGATTATTTTGGAATGCCAACTCTCCGAAGATTTGAAATGGGGGGTACCTACCTACACGTATAAAAAAGCAAACATTGTTTTGATTCATACTTTTAAGGAGTATTGTGCTATTTTATTTCCCAAAGGCGTATTGCTAAAGGATAAAAAATCTATTCTAATCCAGCAGACTGAAAATGTTCAGTCGGCAAGACAGATGAGGTTCATAAACGTTCAGGAAATTACTAAGCTTAAGAAGGCCATTCAAGAATATATTTTTGAAGCCTGCGAAGTGGAAGCTCAGGGCCTGAAAGTAGAATTGAAAAAGACAGCAGATTATGAAGTGCCGGAAGAATTTCAAATTAAACTAGATAAAAGTCAGGCTTTAAAGTCAGCATTTGAAGCATTAACACCCGGTAGACAGAGAGCTTATCTTTTTTATTTTTCTCAGGCCAAGCAATCTAAGACCAGGGAAGAAAGAGTAAATAAATACATTGATGCGATCTTGGCTGGAAAGGGAAAAGATGACTAGAAAATAAGACTTCATCCTCTACCGATAAATCAAGGTAGAAGTAAGTAAAACTACCAAGATCCGTTTATCCGATGAATGTACGGATAGCAGCTATTACTGCTTCGGGCTGATCAGCGTGAAGCCAGTGCCCTGCCTCCGGGATCGTCACTAACTGCGCATCGGGAAATAAGCTCAGAATTTGAGTCATATCTTCATCCAGAATATATTTGCTCTGACCACCACGGATAAATAAAGTAGGTCCTGAATAAGTCTCAAGGATGGAAAGTGGGTTGATAATATCTGCATAATTATCATAGAGCACAGGGATATTGAATCGCCAGTGAAAGCCAGGTGTGCCGGACGAATTTCGAGCCAGGCTCTTCATCAAAAATTGTACGATGGCAGGTGAATGAATCGTCTCGCTCATCTGCGCTTCGATAGGAGCTCTGCTGGAAGTATTACTGACGTCCGTCTGCATGAGGACGCGAAAGATTTCATCATGTCCACGAGGATAAGCCTTCGGCGCCATATCCAGGCAGATCAGGCCCTTGGTGTAGGCAGGTTGATTCAGCGCCAGGTTCATCGCTACCTTACCACCCATTGAGTGGCCGATGATCCAGGCGCGCTCCAGCCCCAGTTCCTGAAGCAGATGAATGACATCACCGGCCATCAGGTCGATGCTTTGATGCGCACTGTGGAAAGATCGTCCATGATTTCGAAGATCAGGCAGGATGACTCTATACTGTTCACTCAGGTCTCTGGCGATCAGGTTCCAATTGTCTCCCGAACCGAATAGACCGTGAAGAATAATGAGGGGAGTGCCCTCGCCCAGCGACTTATAATGAAGAGTATGTGAAGCCATTTTCATAAAGATAAAAAAAAGAGGCTTCTCCTTTCGAAAAAGCCCCTATAAGTGACACAGCAATTATTATTTACTTTATGAGTGACTTGATGCGCGCATAGGCAGCCGTATTGGTCTCAGTACCGGTACAACCCAGTTGATTTTTCTTTTTCTCCATATTGGCAATTCTGTTGGATGGATTGGGGTGAGTACTTAGCCATTCGGGTGGATTACCGCCCTTAGCCTCCATCTTCCGGAAGAAACCGGCGGCACCATCTGCCTTATAGTTAGTTCCACAGAGATAAGTCACTGACTGCGCATCTGCTTCTGATTCATCTGAACGGCTAAACTGTAATCCAGCCAATCCACCTGCCAATGAAGCAGCTATTTGGGCCAGCGCGGACTGATTGCCTACTAGGGCCTCAGTGATTATAGATATACCGTATTGCTTAGTGAGCTGCTTGGTGCTGTGGCGCAGATCAGCATGAGCGATCTCGTGTCCCATGACACCTATAAGTTCGTCTTCACTATCTAAGAACTTGATCAAGCCGGTGTAAACATAAATGTGCCCACCGGGAGTACAAAATGCATTGAGCACCTTCGGATCGTCAATAATTTTGACATTCCAAGAAAAATTGTTCTTATTGGTTACTGTTCCGGTATTCAATATGGTTTGCACCAATGAGCGAACATAGCTGTATAGCTCTGCATTGCCTGATTCGGGAAGTAGTGGGTATTCCTTTGGCTTGCTCGCTATTTCAGAAGAAACCTGATCGCCTAGTTGCTTATCTTGATCAATGCTGAAGGCATTAAAGCTCTTACATCCCATAGTACCTACACTGAGCATAAGAGAGATGAATATATACGGATAAAACCTCATAAATAGAAAGAATTGAATTGAGAAAATCTTTGTGACCAACATTTATCTGTCGACCAAAAGTGATTTCTATAAAATATTAATGAGCCAAAAAAGTTCAAAAAGCGATTATTTAGAAACGCAAAACTGAAGAGCTACAGTTTAAAGTAAAAGTTAATTCTAACTTTGTAACAAAATAATGTGCGAATGAAAATATCTCAATTCAAAGAAGATCTAATAGAAATGATCAATCGTAGCGGCGAAGAACCAAATGAGACAGTCATATTTGATGCCATCAATCAGTTGTTCTATAACTATAAGTTTGCTGCATCACTTTCAGAAGCAGAGCGACTGAATAGCGAACTGTTCCAATCGAAAGCGAATACCGAACCCGTTGAATTGATTACAGAGGAGGAAGATGACTTTAATCTGGTGGTGCCTCCGAAGACAGAGCTAATGGCGGAGAGTGAATTTCATATTAAGGTCACAAAGACCTGGGTAAAGCCCGACACTCCTGTGGAAAACTGTATATATATAGTTGAAATCGCTCAGGTGTAAGTACTTTTTTAAAGAAAAGCTCATTTAGGGGTTGGCTCCCCTCAAAGTATATAATTATAAAGATGAAGAATATATTACTGCTCTGTCTGTTCCTCTGCGGCAGTTCCTTCTATTTAAGTGCACAAGAGATGAAATCCTCTGTATCGCCGCTCATTATTGGTGAAGTACATACACTTCATTCTGAGATCCTCGGGGAGGACAGGGTGTTGAATATATATGCTCCTCCGGACTATAATCCGAATATAAAGTATCCGGTTATCTATCTGCTGGATGGTAGTATGAATGAGGATTTCCTCCACATAACCGGATTAGCCCAATTTTTTAACCTGATGTATAAGATGCCGCAGGCCATCCTCGTCGGCATCTCTAATGTGGATAGAAAGCGTGATTTTACTTTTCATACAGAACTGAAAGATTTACAAACCAAATATCCGACAACCGGTCACTCGGACCTGTTTATTAATTTTCTGGAAAAGGAATTACTTCCTTATATAGCGGGTCATTTTTCTACTTCAAGTGATCGATATTTAATTGGCCAGTCACTGGGCGGTTTATTAGGGAGTGAAGTGCTGCTGAAGAAGCCACAATTGTTTACACATTACCTCTTAGTTAGCCCCAGTCTCTGGTGGGATAACGAGAGCTTGCTGAAGAAAGCTCCGGAGTTATTGAAGCAACTTAAGACGACGCCACCAAAATATATTTATATCTCAGTCGGCGCAGGAGAGCCAAATATCATGATCAGGGAGGCGAAAAAGCTATCAGATTTGATCCGGAAAGAAACCGGAGTTAAGACTACATACAATATGATCAAAAATGTCAATCACGCTACCATACTTCACCAAAGTATATATGCTGCACTGGAAGAGTTATTTCCGTATAAGGAATAAAAGTCAGCCACATTCTCTCTTAGACTTGAATAGGGTTTTTGGCAGGTGGAAAAAAGTTACAAATATTTAAGCTGCAGATCTATGTAGTTACATCTCGCTCTCAGGATCTTCGAAATTATCATAGTAAGTAAAGTCCTTAGTGATCAGACCATGCTCAATGGTGAAGATGGTGCAGATGGGCAATTCGAACTCTGTGCTATCCTCTGCTGTGCCAGTAGAGATGAACTCCACTATAATGTGGTTTTCTCCTGAGATATAGGTTTGTATGATTTCATCGTGAAGGTTCGGGAATATGTGCTGTAGCTGATCATATTTCTCGATTATTTGTGCTTTTGTTTGTTTCACTATGCTCGGCCCCATTGAGGGATCTTTAAATTCTGCAGTATCAGTATACATGGCGGCCATGCTGGTCCATTCGTGGTTATTAAAATGGTCGAAATACTGTCGGATTATTTTGTCGAGGTCTGTAGTTTGTGTCAATTTATTGGAATTTGTATTGTTACACATTATAAATGAAAATGCGAATAGAAAGAGCATTAAAATTTTTCTCATATTCAGTGAGTAATGTTTTATAATTAATTATGTATCTAATCATTTGACTAATTAGTAATTGAACTAATAGCAATTACTAATTGATCATATCAACCCGAAATATACAAAAACTTTGAATAATGGATACCGAAGCCTAAAACAATTTATTATAAAATAGATGGGGTGAATGCGCTCAGAAATACAAGGAAGATTTTTAATTTTCAGAGATTGGATAGGAATTAGTGTATAAAAAAAATTGGATTGAATCTTATTAATCCAATCCAACTAAATGAACTATTAAAAAGGGAATAAACAGGGTTAACTATTTATTACATTATTATGTCAAAGGGTATTGATTTCCTTCATCACACGATCTACCATGCCGTCACAATAAATTAGATTGAATTCAAACAGTTCGGCTTTGGTATAAACCTTTTCTAGCTGGCTTCTCAGCATTGTCTTTGCCCGGTTAGCACGGACCTTTACATTTGCCTCGGTGATGTTTAGCAGTTCGGCCGTTTCTGATACATTCATCCCATTTATTTCACGTAAGGAGAATACCATACGATATTCAATAGGTATTTTGCTGAGTGCTACTTCGATGATATGGCCCAACTCCCTATTTTGAATAACTTTATTGGCATCATTATTTGAGGAAGCAAACATTGGTTTTGAATTATCTTTCACAGCTAAGGGAATTTCATTTTTAAAACTTGATTTGGCTCTTTTTCTATAGCAGTTATTCATCATGATACGGATGATCCAGGTTTTGAATTCAGCCCTGCCTTCATACTGAACCATATTCTTATAGGCATCAACAAAGGTCTCCTGCATTAGATCCAGTGTATCTTCGTGGCTATAGTTGTACGATCTCCCGACCTTATATAGAGTGGGGTTATACTTTCTGACAATGATAGAATAGAGAGATTTCTCTCCGCCTAAGATACGCTCGATGGTGTCGGAAGTAGTCAGTGTGTCAAGTGAGTTCATTTTATTTTTATAAGTTATTTTCCAAAAATAGGAGCTAATCTGGCCATTGAAAAGGCCGATATAGCCATTACGAGATCGCGCACAGCCACATCCAGATAGTTGAGGCTCATCAATAGCGTCAGAGCAATAGCGGTCAACCAAGCTGCCACGACATATCCACCGATCTCTGCTTTCATCAACACCAGAACTCCTGCAATGATTTCAATTATACCTACCAGCATCATAAATGTGGCAGCCGAGAAAGGCAGGACAGCTATCATCGCCGGACTCATGTAGTGCTCCCAGTTGGTGAGCAGATTGGTGAATTTGTCCACACCTGCTACGATAGGCACTATTCCGAAGGTCAGCCTCAGCAGCTTAAACACCGGCGTGAGCGACTGCTGTATATTTATGTTCTCCATTTTATCTATTTAGGGCTGTTTCTAGTAGGTTAGAGTAGGTGAGCGCCAGAAAGGTTACAAAAGTGGCTCTAAATGTCCGGCCTCTCTATATATTCTGTGGTGAGTTTTCTCATCCATCGGAGTGGGGCGAAATTAAGAGGCTCTATTTGTTAGAGAAGGTGCGATAAAAATGCCCTTCGAGTCGTCATTTGCACCGCACCATGGAGGCAGACGATTCTCTTTGGAATAGAATAAAAATAGTAGCTAATTTCCGAAGAGGAGGTGCTTTTCGTAAAAGTGAATTAAATGTATAAAATTTATGAGATGGTTTTGACTAGCCATATTTGTTATTTTTTTTTAGGTTTATAAAATTTGTCACAGACCCATTTTATTGGGTTCTTTATACTATGAGTAGATATGATTTGATAGGATTGTTCGTTTTCAATAATTCCGTGAATATGATTGCGTTGTCAAATTTTAAAATTTAAGTTCTTAATTTTATCTATTGAGGTAAATATTCCGGTTGGGGCGAATGCCAATTCGCCCGTACTGCTGCTATTATTAATTATATCTTTAATTTTTTTAATAGTGGTTATTTTAAATCCTATGATAAATGAGCCCGTAGAATGAGAGGGTGATTGAAATTTGCCTGTGGCGTCTTTGTTTAGTTTATTGAATGTGATTTCGATAATTCCGTGAATATGATTGGGCATGAGAATGAATTCGTGTAATCTGCAATTTTCCCTTATTTTATCGGTATTCAACCATTCGCAGTCTACAATATGTCCAGCAACATTCAACATCATTTTGCAATCTATCATTTCGCCAATTAAACACGCTCGATCTTGGCAACAAATGGTAATAAAATACAATCCTAATTGCGAATAATCATATCCTTTCACTCGTATTAACTTGCGGTGATGGATATTTGGATTGTATGATTTCGTTGTCTCCTGCTCTTTAGGGCAAATGATAATTGGCAATTACACGTCTATTTGTCGGCTTATCAATTTAGGTAATATAATACGAGCCATTGCGACCATAGTCCCACGATTGTAAACGTGGAGATGTGATGCGATATTTGTTTTGTAATTTATTCATTACAGTAGCTTAATTTGTAATAAATATATTTTTATGGATGTATTTATTTTCTACACGTTTGGTTTTTAGTTAATAGCTAAAAGAAAAATCGAGCCATGAAAGTCATCCAAATGTGTTGTATATCTATTCGTTTTGGCAATATTCTAAAATGATTATTACCGTGTTTCACTAATCATTCAAGTTTTCAATTAAAAAAATCCAAAGGAACGATTAGAAATAATATTGAAGTTGAAGATATACATACCAGATTATCAATTACTATCTTTTGATTATCATCTTACTCAAACAACTTTTCATACCTGATCTGATCCATCAGCAGGTCTTCCATCGTCTCGCGCTTCCGGATGAGGGTGGATTCGCCCTGATAGACGAGTACTTCCGCGGGTCGGAAGCGGGCATTGTAGTTTGATGACATCGTAAATCCATACGCGCCGGCATTGAGAAAGCAGAGGATATCGCCTTCGCGCACTTCGTGCAGCTTTCTATCCCAACCGAAAGTGTCGGTCTCACAGATATAGCCCACCACCGTATAGATGCGCTCAGTCCCTGTGGGATTTGAGATGTTTACTATGTGATGATAGGCATCGTAAAACATGGGCCGGATGAGGTGATTTTGTCCTGAATCGACACCTGCAAACACAGTGGCTGTGGTCTGCTTGATGACATTGGTCTTGGCCAGGAAATATCCGGCTTCGCTCACAAGGAACTTGCCGGGCTCAAACCAGAGTTCGAGCGGTCGTCCATAAGATTCACAAAACTCTAAAAATCGTGCAGAGAGCGTCTCGCCCAGCTCTTCGATATCGGTAGCTATGTCATCTGCTTTATATGGTACCTTAAAGCCACTGCCGAAATCGATAAACTGTAGCTCCGGAAAGTCGACTGCCAGCTCAAACAGCAGCTCAGCCCCTTGTAGGAAGACTCCGGAATCCAGTATATCGGAGCCGGTATGCATGTGTAGTCCGGTGACGTGAATGGAATAAGTCTTTATGATACGCTGTAGATGTCGCATCTGATACACAGAGATGCCAAACTTGGAATCAATATGCCCCGTCGAGATTTTGGTATTGCCACCCGCCATGATGTGGGGATTGAGCCGGATGCAGACGGGCACTGTACTACCGTATTCATTGCCAAACTGCTCCAGTATGGACAGATTATCAATGTTGATCATTGCACCTACCTCTATCGCCATTCTGATCTCCTGCATAGACACACAGTTGGGTGTATAGAGGATTTCAGCCGGATCAAAACCCGCCTTCAGCGCCAGCCAGACCTCCTGGATGGATACGGCATCTATACCACAGCCGGCATTGTGCAGGAGTCGAAGGATATTGATGTTATTCAGCGCCTTGCAGGCGTATTTGATCTTTACAGCACAGCCGGGAAAGGCATTTTGCAATCTTTTGTATTGGGCCAGGATGCGGTCACCATCATATACATACAATGGTGTATCGTAATGACTAGTCAGATCAAGCAGTGCAATGCCGCTTATCTCATAGCGGCCATCAATTAGTTTCATAGATAATTTGAATTCTTAAAAGTAGGTGCAAAAATCGCAAAAAGATCTCACTTCTGCTCTGATAGTTCAGGCCAAGTAGTTAGGAATTTAAAGATGGCAAAAGAGAGAATTTATACCAGGACTTTTTATTTACAGCTCTATTTCAATCACTTTGGATTTCTTAGGTACGGCGCGGTTGAGCACATAGTTTACTCCGAAGCTAAGCTTTATGGTTGGTTCATCTACAAAGATGGGATCTTCTACAAAAGGAGAGACACCGAACCCAAACTGAAACAATCCCTTCACCTTGCCACTGCCGGCGCGCAGATTGAACGAAGGTGTGATAACCAGGATTTGTTCTATATAGCTATTGACGGATACATTTTGCCAGCCGGAATTGATTTCATACGGAACCGGACCACCATACCAGATCTGCTCTACACGTAAGCCAAAGGCGATACCCACTGAAGGTGAGTTTTTACCAATTGCGAAGTTTATTCCCAGATTGACAGGTGTGTAATTCCACTTACTCCGACCTACGATGAGATCAGGGGTGGTGCTGTTGAATTCATTCCAACTTAGCCCCAAGTCTCCCGAGAATTCAAAATAGCCGGTTCTAGAACCGCCAAAATTATTGTAATAACCCACTCCGGCTCTTACTCTACTTCCTTTCAGTGTAAATGAACTTTCCTCTGTTTCATCGGGTGTAATTACATTGGAGACAGGTAGATATTTCGAAGAATAATTGCTCGCTCCACCCATGATAAAGACGTTTTCGGTAGCGGCGAAGGCTCCGGCCAGATTGAATCCCAGATCGGTAGAGTTAATATCGATCGAGAGGTTGGTATTTATCTCGCCCTTATTGTTAAAAAAATTGACTTCCTGCTTGTCGTGATGAAACACCTTGGCGGTCTCACATCCGGACAATAAAATTAGAATTGAGCTTAGCCCGATTAGTTGAATTATTAATGATTTCATAATGTGCGATTTAAATTTTAAAAAGATAAACGAATATATTTAGAAATTGTGACTTTAAGGCAGTTAGAGGACAGTTTGTAAAACATAGTTTGAAATGCATTTTCAAAGAGGACTCTTCTATTTCCAATTAATATATTTCCTGCTTATTTTGTGTCCTATATGACTGCACCGGATATCGACCATTTTGCCTTACAATTTCTTCATTTCGCCAGTGATGAGGAGCGGGTTATCTGCCTGCATTCAAATGAATATGAGCAGGATCCTTACAGTGCAGTAGAAACTCTGCTTGCCATGGGGACTGAAGCAGTCTTTGACCTGACACATGGAGCCAGAGAGATGGCGGCTTTACAGTCGTTTCTGGATGTGTATAAGTCAGATTGGGTATTTGGGCACGTGAATTATGAGGCTCTAAGCCTCATCGAACCGGTGGAGACCCAATTGCCGGAAATTATAAGCACGCCACTCATCTCATTCTTTGTACCGCGGATTGTAATTGAGATCGCACAGGGTTCACTCATCGTTCATAAAAGTGACAGAGCCGAGCCAGAGCTACTGTCGGCTATTCACTCACTGAAGATACTAGCCTGCACAAATGCCTCCCCGCCCATCCTCAGAAATAAAATCACACAAGAAAAATATTTGGAATCCATTCTAGAATTGCAACAACAGATAAAAGCGGGAAATTTTTATGAAATTAATTTCTGCCATTTCATTCAGATGGAACAAGTAGAGATCGAACCCATCGAATTGTTTCACCGGCTAAATAAATCCTCTCGTGCCCCTTTCTCCGCTTACTACAGATGGGGTGCTACCCACCTGTGCTGTGCGAGTCCCGAACGGTTTATGGCGCGTCGGGAGGATAAATTGATCTGTCAGCCCATCAAGGGCACTAATCGCCGGCTGAAGGATGATCAGGAGAATGAAAAGCAGCAGAGCTTGCTGTATGATAGCGAGAAGGAGCGCGCTGAGAATGTAATGATCGTGGATCTGATCCGCAATGACCTCAGCAGAGTGTGTCAGCCCGGCAGCGTGAAGGTAGAAGAGCTCTTCGGCATTTACGCCTTTACTCACGTCAATCAGATGATCAGCACTATAAGCGGGCAGCTGAGGGCCCAAATGAACTTTACTGACGTGCTCCAGGCGCTATTTCCACCCGGCTCTATGACGGGTGCGCCAAAAGTGAGTGCAATGCAATGGATAGAGCGCACCGAGTCATTTTCTCGCGGACTATATAGTGGTACAGTGGGTTATATCCGGCCGGGAGGGGACTGGGATTTTAACATCATCATCAGAGCCATACAACTGGACACAGCGCAGCGCACAGCCTCACTGGCAGCAGGTGGTGCCATCACTTTTCTATCGGAGCCGCAGGCTGAATATGAGGAATCACTGCTGAAAATGGAATCACTTTTGCAGGTATTACAAGCTGAAGAATAGATTTCAATCGCCTAATCATTATATTTGCCGCAGATAACAACCTTGGTGAAAAAATCCGCTAATATTACTCAGGAAGCCGACCTGATGCCTGAAAGCAGAAAGAAGGACCACATCGAGCTGGCTCTCAGCCCGGCGGGTGTCTCACACTGGCAGGATGATCGGTTTGATTATGAGCCATTACTGGCTGCACATCCTGAGAAATGGAAACCCTTTAAATTTCTAAATAAGACCTTCTCGGCGCCGCTCTGGGTGTCCAGCATGACCGGTGGTACTGAGAATGCAGCACTCATCAATCAGCGACTGGCGACGATCGCAGGCCGCTATGGCTATGGTATGGGGCTGGGCTCCTGTCGCAGTCTGCTCTATAGCCGTGAGCACTTGGGGGATTTCGCAATGCGAAAGTTTATCGGAGATGAAATGCCACTCTACGCCAATCTGGGTATCGCTCAGGTAGAAGAACTGGTGAACCGTAAGAAATGGAAGATGATCGACGATATGATCGCCATGACAGAGGCTGATGGCCTTATAGTGCACGTCAATCCGGTACAGGAGTGGCTGCAGGTGGCGGGCGACCGCATCATGAAAGCACCCATTAAGACGATCTCAACTCTGCTGGAGCACATTCAATATCCAATTATAGTAAAGGAAGTAGGACAAGGTATGGGACCACGCAGCCTGAAAGCACTGCTGGAATTGCCCATTGCGGCCATAGAGTTTGGCGCGCTGGGTGGAACTAACTTCGGTGCGATCGAACTGCAGCGGGACAAGGAGTCGCAACACGCCGGCATGGAGCCTCTGGTACACATCGGCCACAGAGCAGCAGAGATGGCCAAAATCATCCATCACTTGCAGAAAAAGAAAAAACAAAATTGTACTCAATTCATAGTTTCAGGTGGTATAAAGGATTTTCTGGATGGATATTACTGCATGGAGCTATTGAAATCACCGGCGGTCATCGGACAGGCGGGGAATATGCTGCGGATGGCAATTCAGGGCATCGAGCCACTTGAAGCCTTTGTTCAGAATCAGATCAAAGGGCTCAATTTTGCACGCGCTTATCTTAAAATCAAGGACTGAGGATGGACGGAGCGGAGAGCAGCAAAAAAGTCAGTGGATTTTCAAAGCTATCCAAGCGTGGTAAACTCATGTGGATAGTCAATAATTTCTTCAAGGATCCGGAGCATGTCATGAAGGAGCTGGTGAGCTACTGGCAACATGAAGATCAGCAAAAGATCTACGACGGTATGAGTGAAAATACCATTTCGAATTTTATACTGCCCTACAGCGTCGCGCCCAATTTCGTCATCAACGGCCGCGAATACGCAGTCCCGTTGGTCATCGAAGAAAGTAGTGTAGTGGCTGCCGCCTCAAATTCAGCCAAGTTCTGGTCTGAGCGAGGTGGATTCAAAGCACGTGTCATAAATACGGTCAAAGAGGGCAGTGTGTATTTTCTCTGGCGCGGCGATTTTGCAGCACTTCAATCAGGCAGTGAGGAACTAACAGAGCTACTGCGCAAAGGCTGCGAGGATCTGACAGGAAGAATGAGTGAAAGGGGCGGTGGTCTGCTGGATATAGAACTCATTGATATGAGCGATCGTGAACCCGATTATTATAAACTAAATATGCTTTTCGACACCTGTGATTCGATGGGTGCAAACTTTATCAATTCGGTACTGGAGCGCAGTGCAGAATTATTGAAAGACTGGATGGCTGAGCGCTTTGGCAAAGATGCTTATTTCGAAGTGGTGATGTCTATCTTGTCAAACTATACACCTCGCTGTCTGGTAGAAGCAGAGGTCAGTTGTCCAATAGAGGAACTGGGTGAAATCAATGGACTGAGCGCCGAAGAGTTTGCATTTCGCTTCTATAAGGCAGTCCGGATTGCGCAGGTCGATCCGGCGCGGGCTACCACGCACAACAAAGGCATCTTCAACGGTATTGATGCAGTCATATTAGCTACAGGAAATGATTTCAGAGCTATTGAGGCTTGCGGGCATACCTATGCGGCCCGCAATGGGCAGTACACCTCATTGTCATCATGTACACTAGAGGAAGGAATATTCAAGTTTAGTCTGGAAATTCCACTTTCTGTGGGTACAGTAGGTGGCTTGACCAAGCTGCACCCTATCGCCAGGCGTTCGCTCGAATTATTGGGCAATCCCGGCTCGGATGAGTTGATGATGATCATTGCCGCCACCGGCTTGGCGCAGAATTTTGCCGCACTTCGCTCACTTATTACCACCGGTATTCAGAAAGGACATATGCGGATGCATTTGCAAAATATTGCCTGGCAGTTACAGGCCACGTCTGAAGAATATGAGGCACTGTTGGTTTATTTTAAAGAACATACGGTCTCTTATTCGGCGGTGGTCAGCTTTCTGGACCAGCTTCGTTCTTCTTCGCTGACTAATCAATGACACCACAACCGTCCGACACTATCTTTAGCGCGCGGGGTAAGATCATGCTCACCGGCGAATACCTCGTACTTGAGGGCGCACGGACCTTAGCTCGTCCGACACTGCGACGCCAGTTTCTGCATGTCGGCACACAGGGGATACCCGGACAATTGCAATGGGTGAGTCTAGATTATCAGGGAAAAAGTTGGTTTGAATATACCTTTAGACCCTCTGAACCCGATTTTAAATTGAAATTATCTCAGGATCGGGTAGCAGCTAAACTTTGGAGCCTGCTGGATTTTAATGCCTCGCTCAGCGGACTTGACGTCGTTCAGCCCGGATATAAGGTGACCACACGACTGGAATGGCCCCGTGACTGGGGACTGGGCAGTAGCTCCTCGCTGGTGGTGCTACTCAGCAGATGGTTTGGTTCAGATCCCTTTGTGGTACAACAAGATATCCTCGGCGGCTCAGGATATGATATCGCCTGTGGACTAAGTGATGAGGCCATCATTTATACCCTGAAAGAGGGTCAACCCAAGTATCAGCCCGTAAATACCAATCCGACCTTCGAGCGGCACGCTGCCTTCGCCTGGTTGGGATCAAAGGCGGACACTGATCTGGCCATCCGACATTTCAAACAATTGGTCTCCGCTGAGGATATCACAGATAGCATTCCTCGCGTCGATTTGATTACGGATACAGTACTCGTCAGCACCGATGCTCAGGAGATGGTGGAGGCGCTGGGAGAGCATGAAGCCATCATCGGTAGGTTGATACAGCGAGAGCCGATCAGACACAAGCACTTTAAGACATTTCCCGGGATGGTAAAATCTTGCGGTGCCTGGGGTGGTGACTTTGTGCTGTTTCTTGGCCGTGAGCCGAGTGAGGCTTTTATGCAAAAGACAGCTTCTTCCTATGGCTTACAATTATTCACACCGGCAGAATTATTTTGTTGACTCAAATATGATCTGATAGAAAATAATAATAATTGATTCGCACACCCTAGTAATCTGCAAAGATGAACTTTTAGACAGCGTGAGAAATCAAGTTTGTAAATAAACTACGTATTAAAATCGCTTAAACTATAGTTTAATCTTTGTATATTCGAACTGATGAAAAGCGAAGATATTCTTTATTTTAATTTAAATTTTGGACCACTTATTTTTTTAAAACCGACACATGGATTATTCAATTACAGAAAGTAAAGCTACTGAACAAATAGGGGAGGACAATTCATTTTTTGAAGCACTTCGGGATAGGGAGTACCCATTATTAGATCAGCAAGACCATCTATATCTGGACTATACCGGAGGCAATTTATGTCCGCGCTCATTACTCGATACGCATTTCACCATGTTGAGAGAGCATATTCTGGGAAATCCACATTCCACTAATCCCACATCACTCAAGTCAACTGAACTGATTGAAGAGACTAAGGCTGCCATCATAGAGTTTTTTAATGCACAGGATTATCACTGTGTGTTCACAGCCAATGCTTCCGGTGCGCTGAAAATCTTGGGCGAGAGCTATCCCTTTGACAGTGAGAGTACTTTTATCTTGCTCAGTGACAATCACAATTCAGTCAATGGTATTCGCGAGTTTTGTAAAAATAAAGGCGGGCGAACTCAATATGTCAAACTTCAGGTGGAAGATCTACAACTGGATAGGAATAATCTCATTGAACTAATCGATGGTGTGACTGCCGGCGCAAACAATCTTTTTGCCTTTCCGGCACAGTCTAATGTAACCGGTATGCAGCATGACCTGAGTTGGATCGAATATGCGCAATCCAAAGGTCTGGATGTCCTTCTAGATGCTGCTGCCTTTGTACCTACTTCAAGGTTAGATTTGGAAAAATACAAACCGGATTATGTTTGTGTATCCTTTTATAAAATGTTTGGTTATCCTACCGGCATTGGTTGTCTGCTGGTGAAGAAAACGAAATTTAATAAATTGCGCAAGCCGTGGTTTGCAGGTGGAACAGTCTCTTATGTTTCGGTAGTCAGTCCCATCGAAGTACTGAGTGAAGGTGCGGAGCGATATGAAGATGGTACGTTAAATTATGAGATGATACCGGCGATCAAACTGGGACTGGATTATATTAATGAGATCGGTATAGATAGAATCAATCGGCGGGTAAAACACTTGATAAAGTATCTCCATGATGAGTTGCTAAAATTGAAACACGAAAATGGGTTGCCATTAGTGAGAATATTTGGTACTGAAGATTTTTCTGCTCACGGTGGAAATATCATTCTCAATTTTTTTGACGCTGAGGGTAAAATGATTCCTTATACTTTGATAGAATCGCGCGCCAATGAGCAGTTAATTTCTCTGCGCACCGGTTGCTTTTGTAATCCCGGTATTGATGAGATCAATAATTGCATTACCAATAATGAAATGAATGATTATTTCTCCAGCCGAAGGAATGCCAGCTACCGGGATATAATGGATTTCCTGGGCAAGATGCGCGGCGCTCTTAGGTTGTCTGTCGGACTTGGTACCAATCTAGCCGATCTCGATAGATTCGTTGCTTTCGCCCGAGAAGTTAAGAAGGAAAGTCGGGTGCGTGTCGAGGCGGGAGAATAGTCTTTAGGGCGCTTCTTTGTAGATGTCCCCACGCCGAATTCTTTGCGTGGCAAATTGTTTAAAGTCTTTGTCACAGGTCACCAGTTACATTTAAAAACTACCTACTGCGTTAGTGCCGTAGGAGCGGCAAAAGCTGAGAACAGATAGCTGCATAAAACAAAGGATATCATTGAGGAGTCTGAATTTATGATTTCCTTTGCACCAGAATATCTCTGACATTCATATAAGCGGTATTTAACATCACAGCACCCAACTGAATATACCCACTAAAAGAGGACTTGGAATTGCTTATAAATTGTAACTCCAAGTGATCCATCATCAATACATCTAGTACGCACCCGGACAGTGGCTTGACCGGATAATTATTGATTCCTATGAATGTGCAGAATATTTTTGCCATTGAGGTGCGGTGAAGATTACATAAATAACAAGTTAAAATTATGGAAATAATTTGGATTGCCTGAATGAAGCCCGCTGGTAAGAAAGGGCTGCGAGGCATACTCGCAGCTTAAAAAACTATAACCTTCCCTCTTGATTGAATAATTAACTCTAATATTTTTACAGCAACATAATTCTATTGCCGGGTAACTGGCAGATGTATCCGTCTAGGTCGAGCGTGATCAGTAGGCTTGCAAATTCATTGCTTTTCATCTGTAGCTTGAGACGCAGTTCATCTACGCCCATATCTTTTCGCTGCCGCAGCATATCGATCATTTCTGTTTCTTTTGGCGTCAGATCTCGGAATAGGGCTGTCTGCTGCTGCATCTGAGAGCGCTTCACATCCCAGTTCATATACTCCAGTATGTCCTCACGAGTCTCTACCAGGGCTGCCTTACTACTCTTGATGAGTGCATTACAACCTCTGGAGTAAGTGGCATTAGGACTTCCGGGTACCGCCATGACTGACTTATTATAGCCGAAGGCGATATCTGCAGTGATCATACTGCCGCCTTTGCTCGCAGACTCTACGACTACTACACCGTCGGACAGGCCGGCTATAAGCCGATTGCGCATGGGAAATCGCTTTTTATCCGGGATCATGGCAGAGAAATGTTCGCTGATGAAGGCACCTGTCTCACAGATGTCTTCCACAAACTTCAGATGTTCCGAAGGGTAGATCATCTCCAGACCTCCGGCAAGCACACAGATAGTGGGAATACCGGATTTGTAAGCCGCCTTATGCGCAGCAATATCGATACCGTAGGCATATCCACTGATAATGCTTATATCATCCTGCTGTAGTGATTCTACCAGGTCACGCGTCCATTCGATACCATATGGAGTGGGCTTGCGCGTACCGACTATACCCAGTGTGCGAATGTGATTTAGATTGGCCATTCCTTTTTTATATAAAATGAATGGACTATCCGGAAACTGTAGAAAACGGGCTGGAAAATTGGGCGAAATGTAAAATTGAAGTTCAATATTATTTTTCTCGATGTATTTTATTTCCTTCTCGACGGCATCATAATCGTCAAATGAAATAATTGCATCCACGACCGTATCTCCGATGCCTGGAATTTTTTCCAAAGCTTTTCTTTGAGCCTTGAAGATATTTTCAAAGCTTCCGCAATAACTCAATAGTGTTTTTGCTGAAATACTGCCGATCCTGGGGATCATATTCAGCGCAATGCCATAATATTTTTCCTGCTCGCTCATGTGATGGGTGTCTATTTATATTTCGCTCCGGCTGCCATTATTTCAGGGTTATTTGGAATCGTCGTATTGGCAAAATTAAACATTTCACGCGCTTTATCCGGTTTGCCATTTTCATACAGTGATTTGATCAGATCTGCCAAAAAAGGAGCCAGTTGATCCGTCATTCCTCTACCTGCCAGGTACTTGATATATTGGCGTGCATAAGTAAGATCCGGTTGATCCAGTAAGCTAATTTTAAATGAAGCTAATAATTGATTTAGATTACCATCGAGTTGATATAATTCAGCTGCAGTGCCGGTCATCATGCTCTGTGCGTAAGAGTAATCTGGCACTATTTCTGCTGCCCGGTGAAAGAGGCTGTCTGCTTTTTTCATCATCGCCAATTTCTTGGGTGAGTCGGTTTCTTTCTGTGCTTTTTGAAAATAGGATACACCCATGAAAAGATTGGCGCGCGCACTATTGGGGGACACTTTCACTCCGCTCTCATTTAGCACAAAATTGTTTTTCCAGTCGGGTATGCGGGTATAGCTTTTTATGAATCCAAAGATTAAAAAGTAACCCATAAGTGCTACAGAAAGCCATTTAAATCTGGATGTAGTATAACCTCTTTGCAGCCAATAGGCGGTCCCAACTACAAACCCATAACTGGCGAAATACATGAAGCGTTCATTCATCGTGGTACCTACATTGATGAATAAATTGCTGATAAGTAAGAACGACATAATCGTCCATATCAGCGGAATGGCGCTAAATTGTCTCTGTCGCCAGGTCTTAAAGGCAAAGTAAATA
>Ga0073900_10000252_pt1 | contig 40559 bp, 37 predicted proteins | sample KloWWTmetKNB5Kit_FD_66666 | JGI IMG/M metagenome (GOLD analysis project Ga0073900, IMG submission 66666) | Active sludge microbial communities from Klosterneuburg, Austria, studying microevolution and ecology of nitrifiers - Klosterneuburg... | ecosystem: Engineered > WWTP > Aerobic digester >...
GCCTATATTGCAGATGTAAGTACACCGGAAACAAGGGCAAAGAATTTTGGAATGATAGGTGCTGCTTTTGGATTGGGTTTTATTATTGGCCCTGCACTGGGCGGGTTATTGGCAGGCTGGGGCGTAAGAGCACCATTTTATGCAGCGGCGGTTTTATGCTTTATCAATTTTCTTTATGGATATTTTATTTTGCCCGAATCATTAGACAAAGCAAATCGTCGCCCCTTTGAATGGAAAAAAGCAAACCCATTTGGCACTTTTCAATTTCTAAGAAAGACACCGGCAATTGGTGGCTTTGCTATTTGTTATTTTCTTATTTATCTGGGCGCACAAGCCGTGCAGGGAAACTGGAGTTATTATACCATTTATCAATTTAATTGGACAGAGACTTTAGTAGGCGCCTCATTGGCCGTTGTAGGTTTGTTGGTAGCAGTGGTGCAAACTTTTGTTACCAAAAAAATAAATCCCATACTGGGAAATGAGAAAAGTATTTACATCGGTTTGATATTATATACTATAGGGCTTGCCTTATTTGGAGTAGCTACGAGTACCTGGATGATGTTTGCATTTTTAATTCCCTATTGTTTCGGAGGTATAGCCGGTCCTGCATTGCAGGCTTCAATGGCCGAGCATGTTCCCCGCAATCAACAGGGTGCATTGCAGGGTTCGCTTACCAGCCTAATGAGTTTAACTACCATCATTGGTCCTTATATGATGACGCAAACTTTTAAATATTTTACAACAGATAAAGCTCCTATTCATCTACCTGGTATGCCGTTTTTTCTTGGTGCATTGTGTATGGCGCTTGCATTCTTAGTTATCATGAACGTTTTTGGCAAGGAAAGAAAATTAAAAATTGTAAATGAATTTGAACCCGGGCAAAAAGAACCATTATAGATTATTCACTTAAAGCGGTCTTCAACTCAGCCAGGTTTTTCTTTTCGCTACCCACAAATATTTTATTATCCATGATGATTACAGGCCTTTTTAGAAATGTATATTCTTTCAATATCAACTCACGATAGTCTTTTTCTTCCAATTTTTTATTCTTTAATCCCATTTCTTTATACTTTAAAGCTCTTCTGCTAAATAATGATTCAAAGCTACCGGTCATTGATTTTAGGGCATCCAACTGCTCAGCCGTAATTTTCTCTTCTTTGATATTTTGCATTTCAAAAGCCATTTTATCCAGTTCGGTTTCCTTAATAATTGCCTGACAGGTAGTACAATTAGTTAAATGATAGATTTTTTTCATCTTACTACAATTGAAATAAGTTTACTTTGCGTTTATAAATATTTACTATGAGCAAAGATGAAGTTTTCAGTGACGAAATAGAAAAAGCAAGTGATTTTAAGTTTGGCGAAAATGTAGCCAAGGTTTTTGACGATATGTTGAATCGTTCTGTTCCTTTCTATGGCGAAGTACAACGTATGATGGCAGAACTGGCTGCCAATCATGCAGTAGAAGGTTCTTTTGTTTATGATTTGGGATGCTCTACAGGCACTACTATGATTGGTATGGATACTATGGTGCCTAAGGAAATAAAATTTATTGGCATAGACGACTCACAGGAAATGCTGGATAAATGCAAATCGAAGTTGATGGAGGTGGGTTTTTCAAGATCTTATGAGTTGCGTTGTGCCGATTTAGGCAAAGGTGCAAAAATTGAAAACGCATCTGTAGTAGTGCTTTGTCTTACGTTGCAGTTTGTTCGCCCTATTTACAGGGAACAGTTATTGAAAAATATTTTGGAAGGGTTGAATCCGGGAGGTGTTTTAATTCTTGTTGAAAAAGTATTAGCTGAGGAAAGTAGTTTTAATCGCGATTTCATAGATTACTACTATAATTATAAACGTAGGAATTATTACAGCGAACTGGAAATATCTCAAAAAAGAGAGGCGTTGGAAAATGTGCTGGTTCCATACAAGCTTAGTGAAAATATTTCATTATTAAGAGATAATGGATTTGCACACTGTGAAGTATTTTTTAAGTGGTACAACTTTGCAGCGCTAATTGCAACTAAGAAATAGCTTCAGTTTTTATTGACTTTATTTGTATTTAATTCTTTCTTTATAAAAACAATTTTGCCGTCAATAATTACAAGCTGACAACAATAAACTTTTATGATAAAAATTGGCAACTTCTTCTTCAAATACAGAAACTGGATTTTCATAATTTTCTACGCTGCACTTTTTATTCCTTCGCCCGCAATATTCTCATCAAAAAATTTTGGAGCAAAATATTATTTCTGGCCCATTGCACTTGGTTTATTCATTACATGTGGCGGGCAGCTAATACGAGGCCTCACCATTGGACTGGCCTATATTGTGCGTGGAGGTAAAGCAGGGAAACCTTATGCCGAAGGTTTGGTAACAGAAGGCATTTTCAATCACTGTCGCAATCCGCTATATGTTGGAAATATTTTAATGCTATTGGGCGTTGGCATTCTGGCCAATTCGCTTTTGTATGTGGCTATTATGATTCCCTTTTTTCTTTTTATTTATCAGGCAATTGTACTGGCAGAGGAAAATTTTCTCAGAGGGAAATTTGGAAATAGTTTTGATGAATATTGTAAAAAAGCAAATCGCTGGTTTCCGAATTTGATAGGCATTAGAAAAACATTTGGTAGTATGCACTTTAACTGGAAAAGATGGATTTTAAAAGAACATACAACACAGTTTATCTGGCTTATAGGCATTACCCTGCTACTATTATTCAACTATCCCGAATTAACCAATCATAATGAACAACTCAGAAACACACTTCTGGGTATTATATTAAGTATTCTACTATTTATTTATTTGCTCATTCGTTATTTAAAAAAGACAGGAAAATTTAAAGAATAGTTTCCCTGTTTTACATTCAAACATTAATTCAAATCAATTTTTTTCTTTCACATTAATAAAAGAAGCGACAACACTTGCGAAAAAAGTGATTAGAATGTATATTGAGGCAAATACAATACCTTGATATATCCTGACATAAACTGTGATATTGGTGAAGGGATTGGAGATGATGAAGCAATAATTCACTATATCAGTTCTGCAAGTATTGCCTGTGGCTATCATGCAGGTAATGATGAAATCATGAAAGCGGCTATTCGGCTTTGTCAAAAGCATCAGGTACTTATTGGTGCTCATCCATCTTTCAACGACAGAGAAAATTTTGGAAACACAGATCTTTTCGTTCCTTATACGGAGTTATATGATTTGGTTCAAAAACAAATTTTTCATTTAAACAGTTTAGCAAAAGAGCAGGGAACAAGTTTGCATCATGTAAGATTGCATGGCGCATTGTACTTTATGACTGCAAGAGTTAAATCGCTTGCAGCAGTTGTTGCGCTTGCAGTAAAAGAAACGGAACTTGATCTTATTCTTTACGGCTTGAGCAATAGCCACATGATAAACGAAGCCAAAAAGATAGGAGTAAAAACCTGGAGCGAAGTTCTTGCAGAACGTACTTATGCCGATGATGGAAGGCTGACTGCAAAATCGAAAACCATTGCTTTTATGGAAACAGAAAGAGCTGTTTTATCGCAGATAAATGATGTGGTAACTACCGGCTTTGTAACCAGCACCGGCGGAACAAAAATTGCCATAGAGGCCGATACTATTTGTATTCAAAACGACGGAAAACATGTGCTACAATTTGCCAAAGCTCTGGCAAATTTTTACATAAAAAGTGAAGCCGTTTAAACACAAAAAACCCTGCATTCAGCAGGGTCTTTGATCATCCATCCTTGTTATGTGTCCAATCAGTCGTTTAATATTTTAGATTTACTTAAGTAGTCGTTTGAGGTATGATAAATAAATAAACAAGAGCCGTTTTTAATTGTATTTATGATAGGAGTAGCTTCGTTTTGCGGCACAGCAGGGCAGCCATAGCTACGACCCATAAAAACACCGGCCTTCGCACGGACAGCATCTACATAAGCAGCTCCATGTATTACAATACTTCTTTCAAAAGCATTGTCATTATAACCAGGCTCCAGCCCTTCTAATCGAAGAGATAAACCATGTGCTCCAATATAAGTAGCTGCTGTAGTATAAAAACCAAGACTGCTTTGCAATGATTCGGGAGTGTTGGAAAAACTTGTTGCATATTCCTTACCGCTATTACGGCCATGTGCTACGTAAGTATTAAAAATTAATTTTTTATTGCTGACATCAATAATATACAATCGCTTTTTTGATGAAGACTGACTAAAATCACAAATAGTGAGATACTGATTTTTTTTAATTTTCTGATTGGCTATTAGATAAGTATATCCTTCCCACGCATCATCAAATGCCTTTTTTGACATTCCAAGCAATTGAAGATTCATGGATTGGTAGATATTAGTTGCAGGAGATAAAGCATTGCTAGAATCCAATAGATATCTGGATTCTGCATTTGGTTTTACAGCAGCATTAGTACGTCTTGCTGTTGGGCTAATGGCAAATGCAGTGCATAATAAGCCAATAGATATTGGAATTATCAGGTTTTTCAATTACGGTACGGTTTTTCTCTCAGAAATAACTATAGCTAATTATTTCATTGGTTTGGATTTTAAAAACGAAAGGCAAGGCCAAAATAGTGTGTACATCAGGTTTGTGCAAGAGTTAGATAAGAATATTTTATTTGAAAACGAATAACTACTTATTGACCCCAACGGAATCTTGCCTGAAAAATTACGAGCATCGTAAAAGACACATGCTAGTTCTCCATTATTTTATTAATTCCTCTTTGTTTTGAAATAAACTCGCTGGAATAAATTTTTAAGAGTAACATAAACATAGATATAAGTAAGGGTCCAAATATCAAACCCAGAAAGCCAAATAAATTTAAGCCTATAATCACACCAAAGACAGTTGTAAGAGGATGTACATTCCCTATCTTTTTAAGCAATGTAAAACGTAATACATTATCAACCGTACCAATTACGCCAAATCCATAAATGGTCATTATAATGCCCTTTACAGTTTCATCATTAGCGAAGAAAATAATTGCAACTGGAAGATAGGCCAGTGCGGCTCCCACTATTGGCAGCATACCGGCAATACAGGTAACACCAAACCAGAAGAAAGGATCTTTCACTCCCAAAATTAGATATCCGATTAAGCCCACCACGCCTTGTGCAAACGCCACCAATGGAATACCCAGCGCATTTGATACAACCATTGTATTTACTTCTTTGCCTATCTTCCCTACGTTCTCATCTTTCATAGGAATGTATTCATACAATGCATTCTCCATATAACGGGCATTTACCAGCATAAAATAGAGAATGAAATACATAAAAAATATAGTGGTCAATGTATTGAATGTGCTGTTTAGAATTTTAGGCAATAAATTAGCAATGCCAGTTCCCATTTTATTCATATTCTCATCGCTCGCTATTTCTATACCTAATCGGGTTTCTAAATCGGTAACTACATGTTTTAATGCAGCCACCATCTCATTGGAATGTTGTATTACATAATTCACTTTTGACGAAAGCAAATTGACCAAAATACCAATAGGAATTAAAATAACTATCATAGAAAGCAGCATGAGCAAAATAGCAGACCAGCCTTTACCCCATTTTTTCTTTTCTATCAGAAAGAAATTCCACTTTCGCAGCAATACATATAATGTAACTGCCCCCAGCACTGCGGGTATAAAAGTGTATAGCTGCTGAAATAATACAATTCCCAATAACAGAATAATGACAATAAAAAAAACCTGCCTGATGCGGTTTTGATCAATGGTGTTGCTGTTCATATAATATAAAATTAAGGAAAGGTGCAGATATGATTAAATAGCTTCATCGGTTGTTTTCATATACAAACAAATGATAAGTTGAGATCCATTACTTTTATAATCTCAAATTTGTTGTGTTTTGCCCCTCAGTTTTGCCGACAAAGTAATTGCATTCAATGAACACCTGCGTTTCAACGGTCCGCTTCCTTCAGGGTTTAACGTATTAAATCCCTATCTGGACAATCCGGAAACGATGCAGGCAATGAAACAGTTTTATCATAAATATTATCAGGATTCCAAAGTCAGAAAATTCATCATTGGCATTAACCCCAGCAGGCATGGGGCCGGTGTTACTGGTGTACCTTTTACCGATACTAAACGGCTGGAAAGCGAATGTGGCATCAAAATGAAATCTGCTTACACTCACGAAGTTTCTTCAGTGTTTGTTTATGACCTGATAGCAGCTTATGGCGGTTCTATAAACTTTTATAAATCATTTTATATCAACTCACCTTTTCCGCTTGCTATTATTCGGAAAGCGAAAAATGGTAAATGGCTAAATGCCAATTACTATGATGATCCGGCATTGTTTGAAGCTGTAAAACCATTTATGATTCAATCGCTGCAAAAACACATCAGTATGGGCTTACATACTGATGAAGTTTTTGTATTGGGAAAAAAGAATGCCGGGTTTATCAAAAAACTTAATTGCGAAGAAAAACTTTTTGACAAACTCACAGTTCTTGAGCATCCACGCTTTATTCAACAATACAAGTTCAAAGAACGCCAATGGTATATTGATCAGTTCATTTTAAAGCTTACAGGCGAAAAGGCTAATCAATAATTTAAAGCAATTAAAGTTTCACTTCCTTCCATTTCCCCTTCTTAAAATAATAAAATGCTGCAATAGCCATTATTGTTTCCGCAACCGGAATGGCGATGGCCACTCCATGTGCACCCATTCCCCATCCTTTTGCTAACAGATAGGCAAACGGAATCTGAAAAAGCCAGAAACCAAAAAAGTTTATCCAGGTTGGCGTCTTTGTATCACCGGCACCATTCAATGCCTGAATCATTACCATGCCAATACCGTAAAAAATATAACCGGCTCCAATGATCTGCAACACTTCAGCGCCGTATTGAACGATAAGTGGCTCAGTATTAAAAATCTTTACAATCCCCTTTGAAAAAAACAGAAACAACAACATTACAAAACTCATAAATATGGCGTTGTACTTTGTTGTTAGTAAAACACTTTTTTCTGCTCTTTCAGGAAGTTTTGCTCCCAGGTTCTGACCTACTAATGCAGCAGCCGCATTGCTCAAACCCCATGCAGGTAAAATAAAAAACACCACATTGCGTATAGCAATCTGATAGCCTGCACTTGCATCTTCGCCACCTGTTTGTGCTACCAGTCTCGTCATTACTATCCAGCTGCCCGATGCCATAAAAAACTGAATGATGGCAGGCCATGCGATTTCAAATAAATGCTTTATGTCTGATGATTCCCATTTGAAGTATTGTCTCTTTATTTTAATAGTATGCTTATTGCCAAACAGATGCCAGCATTGATAAAGCACACCTGCGCTACGTCCAATAGTAGTTGCTATGGCTGCGCCTTCAAGGCCCAAAGCAGGAAAAGGACCATAGCCATTTATCAACATGGGACATAATATAATATTAATCAGACTGGCCAACCACAAACTTTTCATGGCAATAGCAGCATCGCCTGCGCCACGAAAAATTCCGTTGATTACAAAAAGTAATACAATAACGGTACTACCACTCAACATAATGCGGGCAAATCCTGTTCCTTCTTTTACCACCGATGCCCCTGCACCCATCAGTCTTAAAATATCAGGAGCAAACACAACTCCCAATATGCTAAGAATTAATGCAGAAAAAATAGATAAAAGTATTGCCTGTGCTCCTGCTCTTGATGCTGATTCTGATTTTTTTTCTCCCGTTCTTCTGGCTACAATCGCTGTAGCAGCTGTGCTCAATCCAATAGCAACGGTATAAATAATCATCACTACCGATTCAGTTAATCCTACTACCTGAATGGCTGCACTTCCCAGCTTACCTACAAAATACATATCCACTACTGCAAAAACCGACTCCAGTACCAGTTCAAGTATCATCGGAATAGCTAATAAGACTATTGCTTCTCTAATGCTTCCTTTTGTATAGTCATGTTCTCCTCCACGTATTGCTTGTTTGAATAAGGAGAAGAATCTAAAAATTTTTTGGGTATTTGTTACCATCGACATAATAGTTGCTCATTTAAGTAAATAATGAAATAATGGCCGCTTGCGGCAATAAAAGAATGGAATTAATAATTGTATCCCCAGTAGAATGATTAAATAACGGGGTTGAAAATGAGCTTCATATTCAATGATTGAGTCATCAAATATAATAGAACAAATGAAAATGGGAATAAAAAAATATTTTTCGTCTACTGCAATTAATAAAACGGACTTATCATCCAATACACCAGCACGCCGGAAACGGCAACATAAAACCATAACGGCCAGGTAATTCGCACCAACTTCCGATGACGTTTGTATTCTCCAATCAGTCCATTGTATGCAGCATAGAGTATAAAGGGCAAAGCCAGTCCGGCAAGCGGAATATGTGTGCCCAAAAGGATATAATAAATTATTCTTCTGCTTCCGGCAGCAGCTTTTTCAGCTTCGCTTATCAGACCATCATGATTTATATCTCCAAACCGAGTTTCGCCGGCAAACAAGTGATGACAGATATAGCTGATAAAAAAAATAATGGACAAGGTAAGTGCAGAAAGCATAAGATTGCGATGCAGCTTATAGTTTTTTGTTTTTACTGCAACCAATGCAGCCACAAGAAGTACTGCAACCGCAGTATTTATTATGGCATTTGCTTTTGCAAAAAGATGCGGATCAAAACCCAGATTCACTTTCAAATGCACACGACCCAAAATCATCATAGCAATAAATACAACAGCCGAAAAACTCAGGATCAGCCAATTTGCTTTTTTATCATTTCGTTTCCAAATCGGTGCCAGCATGATTATTTTTTTCTCTTTAATAAGTACATAAATAAACCTGCACCAAAAATGGTGCTTAAAAATGCAATGGCCATAATCAGCATTTTGTCACGAAAACCGCTTTTCTCATTTGGGGCTCTTTCCATTGTCAGCAGCACCAGATCTCTTGATAACTGAGCCAGCGATGATGAATCCATTCCATTGTAAAACCCACGAAGATGTCGGCTACTATCAATCAATACAAAACGATCACTATGAATAAAACTGGTATCTATTCCTTTACCATCTTCTGCAAAAATCATCATCTCCTTTATAGCGAAATCATAAATCTCCTTTTTATTACCGGTCAACAACCACCAGTTTTCGGGGTTTATCTGAAACCGGTCAGTCCATCGTTTCAATTGTTCAACAGAATCCCTTTCAGGATCTACACTAAATGATAGAAAGTGAACCAGCTTATTAGAACGGTCTCCTACTTTTTGACCATTATTAATTGACTCGGCCATGCGCTTCATGTTTTTAGTCATGGTGGGGCAGATGGTGGGGCAATGTGTAAAAAACAAATCGGCAATTACAATTTTTCCTTTCAGGCTATCCCAGGTTATGGTATCGCCCAATTGATTTTGCAATGAAATATCGGCGAGCTTGTGCCAGATGGTGTCATTAGTTTTTTTTCCCTTTTTAATCTTTTCTACTACTGTATCCCATTTGTAATGGCCCGGCATTACTAATGCCGAATTGGTTTCCTTTCTAAAAATAAGAAACGAAATTAACGGTAGCAACAAGGCAAGCAATATTCCATAAAGTGCTTTTTTATTCACGATGTTTTGCTAAATAAAAACCATCCCGCCGGAAGGCATGAGATGGTTTTGGTTAAAAAAAATTATGTTATTTCTACTCAATTCTTTCCGCCGGGCTTTATTTGATGCGTATTCGCCTTTTGCTCATATTTATGCGGATCGGTTGACTCTTTAAAATGCTTATCGTATTTGTTACGAAGATTTTTATAAGAATTACCATCGGCAATAAAGCCAATGATAAACCAGATAAATAACATCAACGGAACGACAATCGTCATTATCATATTTCTGATTTCATCGCCCAGGTGCATAAATACTGCGACAATATAAAATGCTTTTGCCAGCGAAAGAATGACCACAATGCCTTTAATCATCAATCTTTTAAAATCATCGGGCATGTGCAGAAAATGCATCAGCAAGCCGAATCCAAGTTCTATGACAGTAATTATAGACAAAATGATGGTTGTCTTAATAACCTTTTGCTTAAAGGTTCTTTCATCTTCATGCTTGGGATGAAAGGTTACTTCTTCAAATGCGGGATGTTGCATAATTATTTTTTATTTCAATAAATTATTAAATCAAATAGAAACAGAGGAATACAAATACCCAAACCAAATCTACAAAGTGCCAGTACAATCCGGCTTTTTCTATCATCAGGTAATGTCCTCTTTTTTCAAATACATCTTTCTGCGCCATCAACAACATAATGATGTTGATCACCACTCCTGAAAATACGTGGAAACCATGAAAACCGGTAATGCCATAAAAATATCCGCCAAATGCAATAGGTCCTTTTTCACGAATATGCATATCTGCTACATTCACCATTCCCCTTAATTGAGTGTCAGTCATTTTTGCCAATTCTTCCAATGAATGTGAATGGTCGTGACTTTGTACAATTTTTACCAATGCATCATGTGGTGTCGCATTCAGTGCATTTGTCAATAGCGTATTATCATGTACTAATTGTCCCCAGGGATTGCCAGCCATTGTTTGTCCAATAGCTTCAAGTTTTCCATTTGCAAAAACTATATGTTCGCCAGTAATAAGGTGATGCCACTCCCATGCCTGACAGCTAAGGAATGCTAAACCACCAATGATGGTCCATATCAACCATTTAATTACTCCTTTCTTATCATGATTGTGTCCGGCATGTACAGCCAATACCATTGTTACGGAGCTGATGATGAGTATAAATGTCATTACACTCACGAAAGCAAGTGGCAAATCGGCATGGCCGGCACCCGGAAATGCATTAAAAACCACATTGGGATCGGGCCAAAAGTTTTGACTGAAACGGATTGAGCCGTAGGAAATAAGAAACGCACCAAAGGTAAAAGCATCACTCATTAGGAAATACCACATCATAACCTTACCATACTCAAGGTTGAAGGGGCTTTTACCGCCACTCCACCAGTTGGTCTTATGTCCTTTGTAGCTTTCAGTTGTTGTTTGTGTTGACATATCTATTTATAAAAAATCAAAAATGTTATTTTCTATATTAGTTTACTATAATGAAAAATATCAATAAATAAATCCAAAGCAAATCTACAAAGTGCCAATAAGTAGCCATTAGTTCAACAGGTACTGCACTATATAGTTTTACTTTACCAACAAATGATTTGAAGAACATGATGATCAAAGCAATCACACCCCCCAAAACATGTATAGCATGTAATCCGAAGATAACATACAAAAACTGACCTGCACCTGAGCCCTTAAACCGAATATGCTGCTCGTACCACATTTGCTGAAAGCCTAGGCATTGTAAAAAAATAAATGCCGTACCCAATAGCAAGGTAATACCCATCAGCAACCGGTACTGACTCATGTTTCTATGCTTAAAAGATCTTAATGCCATTTGCAGCACAATACTACTTATGATAAGCACTGCTGTAGATACCCAAAACACTTTTGGTATATCTGCAGTGGTCCAGCCTTCTTTATTGCTTTTTACAATAAAGGCGCTGGTCAGTCCGGCAAACATCATCAACAAACTCCCAATGGCTACCCAAAGGGTGAATTTACTCGGATGTAATTTCTTCTTCCCTTCATTTGAAGAAGAAGATTTTTTAAATTCATTTATTTCCAAATCACTTACCATTTTCTTCTTTGTTTAAACCTTACTTAGCAACCAGGCCAACATCACCACCGGCAGATAGATATAACTTCCAAACATCACTTTTCTTGCTGCCGCTATATCCATTTTTTTATATAAACTAATACAGCGATACAATAAAAAAATATTGGCAAGCAGTACCAGCGATAAACCTATTATTCCTTTTACATCGTCAAAGCTGCACATTCCCATATAATAAGGTGCCACTGTAACCGGAATCATCAACAACGAATAAAGAACTGTTTGCATGGCCGTAAATTTTGTGGGCCCTTTTTCAGATGGCAGTAACTTAAACCCTGCTGCTGAATAATCTTTGTGCGCCACCCAGGCAATTGCCCAAAAATGCGGAAACTGCCAAAAGAACTGAAATGCAAATAAAATCCAGCTGCCAATTGCCAAATCGTTATTTCCTGCGGCCCATCCTATTAAACAAGGAAGTGCCCCGGGTACAGCACCTATTAACACAGCAATTGAGTTTATTTTTTTTAGTGGCGTATAAATAAACGCATACAAAAACAAACTAAAAGCTGCCAGGCCTGCGGTTAAACCATTAAAAAAATGGCCGAGAATAAAAACACCTGCGACACCTGTGATTAAAGCAAATGCCCAACCTTCTGTTACACTCATTCGTCCGGCTGCTACGGGTCGTTTTGCCGTACGTTTCATCATCGCATCCGTATCTTTCTCGGTCACCTGATTTATCGCATTAGCGCTACCAGTTACCAGCATCCCACCTGCAAAGAGCATGAGTACATACCACCATCTTTCTGAATCTGATGTGTACTCTTTTATTCCGGGTGTCAGCATAAAACTCATCACACTGCTGAACACCACCATGATACTCAGCGAAGGCTTAATCAGTAATAAATAGTCTTTTATTTTCTTCATGCCGCCTCCGCAATTATTTCAAAAAAACTACAATCAATCTATCTCCTCTTCATTGCAAATTTTAATGTTTGCTTTCGTTTTCACCTATGGGTTCGGTTTGAGGTATAAACTCTCTTCCATCCTTACCAAAATCATAAGGCCATCTGTGCACTTCAGGAATTTCTCCTTCCCAGTTACCATGTCCCGGACGTATAGGTGTTGTCCACTCAAGCGTTGTAGCACCCCATGGATTTTGTTTGGTTACTTTTCTTCCTTTGTAAATTGAATAGAAGAAGTTAAACACAAACATCAACTGTACTGCAAAAACGATAATCGTTACAACAGTTATCATTTTATCCAACTCATGAAACTGTGAGAAAGAAGCCCAACTGCTTTTATCTAAATATCTTCTGGGCATACCAGCAAAACCCTGATAGTGCATGGGCCAGAAGATAAGGTAAGCGCCAATCATGGTAATCCAGAAATGGATATAACCCAATGTATTGTTCATATAGCGGCCAAACATAACGGGGAACCAATGATAAATACCTGCAAACATGGCAAAGAATGCAGCTACACCCATTACAAGGTGAAAGTGTGCAATGTTGAACATGGTATCATGCAGATGTATATCAATAGCAGAGTTACCTAAGAAGATACCTGTCAATCCGCCGGAAATAAACATACTTACAAAACCTATTGAAAACAGACTGGCTGGCGAGAATTTGATATTTCCTCGCCATAGTGTGGTCAACCAGTTAAATACTTTAATGGATGAAGGAACGGCAATCAATAGTGTGAGTAGTGTAAATACTGACCCAAGGAAAGGATTGAGGCCAGTAACAAACATGTGGTGCGCCCACACTAAGAATGCAAGAATCGTAATAGCAAATAATGAACCCACCATTGCTGTATAGCCAAAAATAGGTTTACGAGAACTGATAGCTAAAATTTCGGAAACAATTCCCATTGCAGGCAATATGATGATATATACTTCAGGGTGACCAAGGAACCAGAATAAATGCTGGAATAAAATGGCACTTCCACCTTCGTTTGGTAAAGCCTGACCAGCAATATAAATATCACTGAGGAAGAAACTGGTGCCAAGATTACGATCAAACAACAATAAGATAGCACCAGAAAGTAATACAGGGAATGATAATACGCCAAGAATAGCAGTAAAGAGCAGTGCCCAAATGGTCAATGGCATACGAGTCATGCTCATACCCTTGGTACGCATATTTAATATTGTTGAAATGTAATTTAAACCACCTAACAAGGAGGATATAATAAACAATGCCATACTTACCAGCCACAAGTCCATACCCAATTTAGAGCCAATAGAGGCTTCGCCAAGTGCACTTAGTGGAGGATAAATTGTCCATCCACCTGCAGCCGGGCCTGTCGTAATAAATAAAGATGCCAGCATCACACAGCCTGCCATAAAGAAGAACCAGTAGGATAACATATTTAAAAAAGGTGAAGCCATATCACGTGCACCTATTTGCAATGGAATAAGGAGATTGGCATAAGTACCACTCAATCCTGCTGTAAGTACAAAAAATACCAGAATTGTTCCGTGCATTGTAATTAATGCATAATAAAATTCTGGCGAAATTTTTCCACCCTGGGCCCAATGACCAAAAAGTGTTTCCAGAAAAGGAAAACTTTGATCAGGAAAACCAAGTTGTAAACGGAACAATACAGAAAAGAAACCACCGATGATAGCCCAGAAAATACCAGTAATCAAAAATTGCTTACTGATGGTTTTGTGGTCCATACTGAAAACATATTTGGAAATAAATGTTTCCTTATGATGCCCGTGATGTTCTTCTTCATAAACATCGTGTGATGCCACTTCGGGATGCAGGTGCAATGTTGTGTCGCTCATAATCTCTTTTATTTAGGCTGCGTAGTAGCAGCGGCAATTTTTAATGAATCGGTTGCTGGTTTTGGTGCAGCAGGGTCTTTATCAGGATTGGCTACCAGGTACTGCGATTTTCTGGAGAGCATCCACATATCGTACTCCGATTGTGTAATAACCTCAATTTCACCTCGCATACCTGTATGTCCTTTTCCACACATCTGATCACAGGCAATTTCATATACAAAGTTTGGATTACCTGTTTTCTCTTTCATTTCCTTTGTTGTGTACTTTGGCGTAAACCATAATGTAGTAGGTGTACCGGGTACTGCATCCATTTTCAATCTAAAATGCGGAAGGCCTACGTTATGTATTACATCCTTTGCATTAATTACCAACTCTACAGGTTTATTTACAACTAAACGCAAAGGCTCACCGGTGGAGTACACATCATCTTTATTGTATGGGTCATCCCACAATTGACCAAGTGGATTATTAGCTGCCCCATCAATATTTTTATAATATTTTTTTCCTAAAACTTTATCCTTACCTGCATATCTAAACTCCCACTTAAACTGGCTACCGGTTATTTCTACTATGGTAGCTCCCTTTGGAGGTGCGCCAGTTATTTTAAACCAGTAAAAAATTCCAAAACCCACCAATATAGAAAGTGTGATGGCTGGAATAACGGTCCAGATAACTTCCAGTTTGTTATTGTGCGGATAATAATATGCCTGCCTGTTGTCTGATTCCTGATACTTATAGCAGAACCAGAAAAGTGCAATTTGCGTAAGCAAAAACACAACGAAGGTAATAGCAAGCGTAATGTAGATTAGCCGATCAATTAATACACCATGATCCGAGGCGGGAGTACCTAAAATTTTTCCCCTCAGCATTTCGTTGCAATAATAAACACCAATAAGACCAACAATTAAAAATACCAACAACATAAATCCATTAATCTTATTGGTTTGCTTTCTTGCCTTCTCTTCACCACGAAGTATAGCCACGTATTCGCTTGCCTTGGCAATCTGAAAGGTTATCAGAAAACCCAGTACTAAAATGGCGATTATAAAAAATGATTGCATATCTTATTTTCTAAATTCCGGTTAATAAAAATTCAATTTCCTTTTTTCATCAGGTGTGATGAATCACACTTTCTTTTAAAAACGGATGATTTTTTGCTATCAATGGATACTTGCTTAATGATTTTCCTGTTACATATAATATCAATCCTATAAATCCTAATGCAATAGCAAAATCATAGATAATCAAAGGTACATGACCCGGTGATGGGCCAGGGAATACCATTTGAAAGAAATCAAGCCAATGTCCGAATATTATAAGAACTGACATAAATGTAAGTGTTGCATAATTTCGCTTCGAATTTCTTGTCATCAGTATCAATAGTGGCGCAAGGAAATTAATCAGGAACATCAACCAGAATACACCGCCATAGATACCATACAATCTGGGCTTGAAATAAGTCGTCTCCTCGGGAATATTTGCATACCAAGTGAGCATAAACTGTGAGAACCACAAATAGGTCCAGAAAACAGAAAATGCAAACATGATAATTCCCATTTCATGCAAATGCTCTTTGTTGGTTAACTCCAGATAATTATTATTCTTTAGATAGATAATAAACAATGTAATCAATGCGACACCCGATACCCAGGTACTTGCAAATGTGTACCAGCTATACATCGTACTGAACCAGTGTGCATCAATACTCATCAGCCAAAGCCAGGGTATAGAGGACATAACGGTAAGTGCAAACACAATCATATAAATGGCAGACCAAACCGTAGTGTTCCAAACAAATTTTTTCCCTTCTGCGTTTGATTTCAATGGTGCATTATCCAGTTTGCGTGAAAGCTTTCTCATTTTCCATCCTAAGAAAGACCAGAGACCAACAGCTAAAACAGAAGTAACTACATAAAATCCTTTATTTAAAAAGCCCTTTTTGAAATTAAGTATTGTATCATGCTTTACATGCTCGGCATCTGTCCAATGATAAATAGTATGATTATCTCCAAATACAATAGAAAATAAAATAGCTAAAGTAAGTACTCCTATTACAGGTACTACTGCTGATACTGCTTCGGCAACTCTGATAAAAGATAACTGCCATCCACCCCATGTCAATGTAGTGGCGCAAATAAAAAACATAGCTGCATTTACAATCAATAAAAAGTAAACACTGTTTTGCAACAGGCTGGCCCAAAAACGGGCATCATGCAGTTTCTTTTCTTCTGCAGAGCCACCACCTCCATGGGTAGTAATGTAAAGGCCTACGATCGCCAGTATCCCTAGCGCCATCAGCGCCATTGCTACTGTGTTGTATCTTTTTGGAACTTCAAACTTTTCCCTTAGTGTCATCAGTGTTCTTTTATAATTACTACAAAATTATTTTCCTGTCGCAGGTGTAGTTGCCGCAGTGCTATCCGTTTTTGCAGGTGCGGCTGCACCTCCTGTTACGCCTTGTTTCATTTTAATAAATGCAATAACCTCCCATCTTTGTTTTACACTCAGCTGTGAAGCATAACTACCCATCATATTTCTTCCATAAGTTACAGAATGATACATAGTTCCTTCCGCCATGTTTTTCATTGCATCATCCATAAAGTTTTTTGGTGCTGATGGAAAAGGGCCATCGCCACCTTTCCAAAGCGGTCCGTTTCCATCCAGTTTACTGCCATGACAAATACCGCAATTTATTAAATACAATCTATCAGCTTCGGGCATATTAATGGAATCAACATTCAGCGGATTTTTTACCGATGCAGAATTGTTATAGCCCTCAGCGTCGTTTTTGTAAGGATAAATCCAAAGCATATCTCCACGAGCAATTGTCCCATTTACAGGCATGTGATTATAAAATATTTTTTTACCGGCTACATTGGTATCATTTGTAAACTTGTTAGAGTCAAGTCCGGTATAAGTTTCATAGGCACGGCTATAAGTCATATCAGGCATATAAGTACGTCCGGGGCTACGCCTGGTTTTGTTACAGCTTACAACAGCTGTTATTCCCGCTACACCTATTGCTATTATAAAAAATCTTTTCATCATCAATTGTTATTAAATTATCAATTGGCAACTGCCGCCTTTTTTTCAAATGTCTTGGTATCCTTATCATATCTTCCAATCCACCATCCGGTTTCTTTGTTCATCACCTGAACATCGGTAGCACCTACGCTTTGCAAAAAACTGATGGCTTCTGCTTCATTAGTTTTTGAAGTACATTCTATTGCCATTACAAAAGTATCATCAGTAGAACGAGGGTTGAAATGATCTTTCTTTACAAAGGGTGCCAGCTGGCACAAGTAACAAAAGGTAAGTACCATTCCTATCGCAGAAAAAAGAACCGTCAACTCAAATGCAATGGGGATCCAGGCAGGTAAGGCAAAATATGGTTTACCGCCAAAATTAATCTGCCAGTCGACCGTAAGTGCCCAGGTAATAAAACCTACTGCAGTAGTAGTACCGGCAATACCAAAAATAAAACCGGCTGTATGCAGACTGGTATCACGCAATCCCAAAGCTTTATCCAACCCATGAATGGGGAATGGCGTAAATACGTCGTGGATTTTATATCCCGCACGTCTTGTCTTTTTTACGGCAGGAAACAACACTTCCTCATCGTAAAAATTTCCAACAATAAATTTTTTAACTCCCATATCTTATTTTATTCGGGTGAACATTACACCCATTTCAATATTTTAATATTAATGATGACCGTGCAATTGCTCGTCCGCAAACTGCATAGTTGATTCGGCTTCAATACCCGACATTTTCTCTTTATAATTATCACCACTACGTTTCAATATATGCTTGATTTCTGCTATGGCAATTACAGGGAAAAACTTAGAGAACAAGAAATAACAGGTAAAGAACAATCCAAATGTTCCTACATAAAATCCAACCTCCCATAATGAAGGTGAATAATAGGTACTCCAGGAACTGGGCAGGTAATCACGATATATTGATGTTACGATGATTACAAAACGCTCAAACCACATACCTACGTTTACCAGTATTGACATAAAGAATGTAACCGTCAGATTTCTTCTCATTTTCTTGGACCAAAAAATTTGAGGTGCGGCCACATTACAAAACATCATTATAAAATAACTCCAGCCATAGGGACTCATGATATTTACCCTGTTTTCCATGAAGGCAAAATTTTCATACGGGCTGGCACTATACCATGCAATAAATAATTCGGTGAGATAGGCTATACCTACAATTGAACCGGTAAGAATAATTACCTTATTCATCACTTCAATATGTTCAATGGTGATATAATCTTCCAATGCCAAAACTTTACGTGTTACCAGCAAAAGTGTTTGCACCATTGCAAATCCTGAGAAGATAGCTCCTGCTACAAAGTAAGGTGGGAAGATGGTCGTATGCCAACCGGGAATTACGGATGTGGCAAAGTCAAATGATACGATTGTATGTACCGAAAGTACCAGCGGTGTACTCAATCCAGCCAATACCAGAGACAGTGCTTCGTGACGTTGCCAGTGCTTTGTACTACCTGTCCAACCAAAGGATACAATACCATAAAATAATTTTCTCCATTTTGCTTTTGCTCTGTCACGTAGTGTAGCCAGATCTGGTATAAGACCTGAGTACCAGAATAAAAGTGAAACGGTAAAGTAAGTTGAAATCGCAAATACGTCCCAAAGTAGTGGAGAGTTAAAGTTGACCCATAGTGGACCTCTTGTATTGGGATATGGCATTACAAAAAACGCATCCCACACACGACCCATATGCCAGATGGGGAACTGGCCTGCACAAATAACGGCAAATATGGTCATTGCTTCTGCCGCACGGTTTACACCAGTACGCCAACCCTGACGGAAAAGCAACAGGATTGCTGAGATTAGAGTTCCGGCATGACCGATACCTACCCACCATACAAAGTTGGTGATATCCCATCCCCAGCCGATAGTTTTATTCAGGTTCCACTGACCTACACCATATGTAACCTCCATAACCACGGAAACAATTCCAAAAATCAAAAGAACGACTGAAATTAAAAATCCAATCCACCAAAGTTTAGAAGGGTTGGCTTCCACCGGACGACAGATGTCTTCCGTTATCTGGTGATAATCTTTGTTGCCATCCACCAGTGGTGGCCTTACCTGTGATTCGTATCTGAGTAATGACATAGTTTGTTTCGCTTTTAGCTTACATCCTCAACTTGTGATAATAGTTTATTAAAAAATCAATTTCATTTAATGTTCTTCTTTTGTTTCATGCCCACTTTTGTCTTCATGGCTTTCATGCGCTTTGATATACTCATAATTTGCTCCCTCTTTTTCCCACTTCTCATCTTTCTCATCTGTATTTCTCACTTTGGCCAGATAGGTTACATTAGGCAAAACGTGCAATGATTCCAACACATCAAAACAACGATGTTTATTATTAGCCCGCACCATTGCTACATCACTTGTTTTATCATGCGAGTTGCCAAATACAATTGCATGAGTAGGGCAAGCTGTCTGGCAGGCTGTTTTAGCATCATTGCCTCCCAATACCCTGTTTTCCTTTTTAGCAGTGAGCTTAGCAGACTGTAATCGTTGTACACAGAAAGAACATTTTTCTATCACACCTCTGGATCTTACAGTTACATCAGGATTCAATACCATGCGGGTAAGGTCTTCATTCATCTGGAATACTACATCATCCAGCTTACCTACTATTTGTTGATCCTGATTATGCTTGAAGCTATCTGCACCGGTATAATCAGCCCAGTTGAAACGACGTACTTTATACGGACAGTTGTTGGCACAATATCTTGTACCAATACAACGGTTATATGTCATTTGATTTAATCCTTCCGAACTGTGATTGGTAGCAGCTACCGGACAAACATTCTCGCAAGGAGCATTATCGCAGTGCTGACACATCATCGGTTGAAAAACAACACCTTTTACATGGTCAGGATTTTTTTCATCTGTAATAAAATAACGATCAATACGCAACCAGTGCATATCGTGGAATCGCATTACTTCACGTTTACCTACTACCGGTACATTATTTTCGGCATGACAGGCTACTACACAGGCATTACAACCTGTACAACTGTTCATATCCACCGTCATACCCCATTTTATTTCATGGCTTCTGGTATTAGGATCGGGAAACAGCGTTGCATTAGCTCTATAATCGTGATTGGCATTTTTATAAAATGCATTCTGCAATTCTTCAGAATAATCGGGAAGTACCATTGGCATTGCCTTAAAGGATGCCAGCGTGGTTTCTCTTACTACTTCTTTACGGTCTTCATAAGAGTTATGTTTTTGCATTTGTGCAATCTTATAGCTCTTATGCTGATTGGTTGCTTTTGCGCCTGTAGCAAAGTAGTTTACTGTTGTTCCGTTATAGCTTGTAAAAGGATAGGCATTTTTACCTACACCTGCAGAAGCCCTGCCAAATGATTTACTTCTTCCATAACCAACGGCAACGGCAATAGTATTGGCGTTAAAGCCGGGGAATACTAAAACAGGAAGTACTAACTCTTTATTACCAACGGTTAATTTGATTGTAGGCTTTTCTGGATAATAATTATAATCATTACCCGAATAATTGATGCCCAGTTCTTTTGCTTTTGCAGTAGAAATCATGGCATAGTTATCCCAGGTTGCTTTTGATACAGGATCTGGCAACTCTTGTAGCCAGGGGTTGCCCGCTTGTGAACCAGTACCTATTGAAACTTTTTGATAAAGCACTAATTCATCGCCGGTAGATTTTGGATAGCCACTGATTGCCGTAGTTGCATCAGCAACAGCGCCTCCGTTGTACGAACCGGCACCTTTGGCTGCAGCCGCATCTTCTTTAACGCCATCCTGCAGTGCTGTATTAAAAGCATCTTCTGAGCCTAAAACGCCTGTCCAGTATGTTTTTAAATAATCTTCGTAATTCGTTGCTTTAGCACTCCACAATAAAAGTGAAGTTTGGTAAGGTCTTGTTTTAAACAGCGGATAAATAGTTGGCTGAATAAAACTTACAGAGCCTTTTGTACGTTCAGCATCTCCCCAGCTTTCTAAAAAGTGATGATTAGGAATTACGTATTCGCAGAGTTCAGTTGTTTCGTCCATTCTTTCGCCAAACGAAACAGTTACTTTCACTTTTTTCAATGCTGCTTTAAATTTATCAGCATCATACCAGGTATAAGCAGGGTTGGCACCATGTATCAGCAGCGTGCGCACCGTTCCTGCATCTATATCAGCAATTAATTGAGTCAGATCTCCATCAATACCCTGACGGTAATTTACAGGAGCTGCCCAGTTTATTGTTGTTCCAAATGCGCCAATTGTATTATTAATAGCATTAACAATTACCTGTACATTTTTATCATTACTGCCACTTACTACTAATGCCTCACCTTTATGTGCCAGCAAATCAGCAGCAGCTTTTTTTATTCCAGCACTTAAATCAGCACTCAAACCTGTCGCTTCGGTACCGCTAACTGCATTTAATAATGCTAAAGTAACAGCAGCAGCTTCAGATGGCTTATGCGTAAACCTTTCATCAGCATTGGCACCTGTCATACTTAAGAAACTTTCAAACTGATAGTGCCTGCTCATAACAGGATTTTTCTCGTCAATTTTTCTTTGCTTGGCATAACCTGAGGAAAATTCTACAGGACTAAGCCATGTACCTAAAAAATCGGCACCCAAGCTTACAATAACTTTGGCTGTACCAAAATCGTAAGAAGGAATACTTTTTCCAAATCCAGAGGCTTCATTAGCCAGCAACATTCCGCTATAAGAAACACCATCGTATTGAATATGTTTCAATCCGGGAAACTCACTGATAAGTTTTTTGGTTGAAGGAGAAACAATAGTAGAAGTAAGTAAAACCGTTGTGCCACCGGCTGCTTTAATTGCATCGCCAATCATTTTATCCATTTGTTCAAAAGAACTTTCTGAATATTTTCCTTCTTTTGATTTTTTCAAAGGAAACCGAAGGCGATAAGTATCATATAAATCTAATACACTTGCCTGTGCTCTTGAAGAAGAACCGCCACCTGTCCACTGGCATTTATCGTTACCTTCCAGTTTGATGGGGCGCCCGTCTCTTACTTTAGCAACAACCGGCACAATGTCGCCATCCTGCACATACGTTGTAGCATAATATTTCGCCTCGCCAGGGATAATATCTGCTGATGGTTTATCGGCATAAGGAATTGACTTACGTACCGGAGTTTTACAACTTGCAGCAAGAGTTGCAGCAGCGGTACTAAAACCGAGGTACTTTAAAAAGTCTCTACGCGGAGCTTTTGCATCAATGAGTTTTTCATCATCAAATCCTTCAAAAGGAAGTTCCTCCTGAAATTCATCATTCGTAAACTTTTTTGCCTCTTCCGGGTTTGTTTCCTCGCCGAAATGTTGCCAGTATTTATTACTCATACTTCCTAAATCCCTTAAGGGACTTTTAGACTCCGGATTTTTAATCGCCGATTTCTTTTTGTGAAACCTGCCTGCCGGAAATGATTAAAAAAATATTTCAAAATCCATCAACCAGTTGCTCTTTTCAGAACAGTACGATTTAGTAATGACATTTCTGACATTCCAAACCGCCAATCGTTTTTACAGTTACACTGTCCAATTTTTTATTCTTAATATCATTATGGAACTTCTCGTATATGCTGTAAAATTTATTGCCGGTACTATCGTAGTTGAAATTTACTTTGGTTTCGCGGTGGCAGTTTACACACCAGCCCATGCTTAATTCAGAAACCTGCTTTACCTCATCCATCGCGGTTATTTCTCCATGGCAGGTTTGACATTGTACTTTACCTGCATTTACGTGTTGTGAGTGATTGAAATAAACATGATCGGGCAGGTTGTGAATTTTTACCCACTCAATAGGTGTTGCTTTTGAAGGATCCCAGGTAGCAGGGCTTTGTGGATTGAATCCGGCAGCTTTATACAGCTTTGCTATCTCTTCGGTACCATTTATCTCTTCCCCATTTTCTTTATACAGTTTGGGCCCTTTGGTATATTCATTTACTGCTTTATGGCAGTTCATACAAATATTAACCGAAGGTATTCCGGCCGTTTTACTTTCCCATGCAGAACCATGGCAGTATAAGCAGTTAATCTGATTGATTCCAGCATGCACTTTATGAGAATAATAAATTGGCTGAACAGGTTCGTAATTTTTTTGATTTCCCAAACCAATAGCTCCTTTTGAAACAAAATAACCCAACCCTACAAAGCCGAGTAAAACAATCATTGCTATATATACTTTATTACGATAGAAAGGAACCGGATCAGGACGCTGAATACCTTCTGCATCATCACTCATTTTTTTCAGGTTACTGTTTACCTGCATTAATATAAGTGTGATGATGGCAAGTATTAAAGCGATAATACCAAAGATGACACCATTGTTATTTCCTTTGGGTGCTTCTACTGGACCGCCGCCATCACCCGTTGTAGGTGCAGCTACGGGTGTACTGGTATATTTAATAATTGCTTCTAAGTCTTTTTCAGGTAGCGCATCTACACTAAACTCAGTCATTACACTACCGCCAAATTTTGTTTTTAAATCCTGATAATGCTTATCGGTAACAACTAGTTTGTTTACATTTCTTACCCAATGAGAAATTTTTGCAAGGTCGCCACCATAGGGTTCGGCATCCAAAATTCCCCGCAGCTTTGGACCTGCTAAATCTTTATCCAATGCATGGCAACTGGCACATTTGCTCATAAAGAGCGCCTTACCATCCTGTGCCGATACAATATTTAAAGCAGAAAAAACACAAAAGAGCAACGCTAACAAGGTCAGTCTTTGGCTGATTGGTTTACAAGGAATCATAATCACTAAATAATAACTGAAGAATGTGGATAAAATCCGATCAATCGGGGCAAATGTAAGCCAGTAAGGTTATAAAAAAACAGCCTCTTTAACTTTTTTTTGGCTTGCTACCAGCTTGCATTTCAGGATAGTTATAAAATTTTAGACAGAACAGCATTTTTTGTGTCATATTTTGGTAAACAAACGTATTTTAAGTCCTACATTTTTCCTGCTTTTAATCTCCTGTTGCAGTTTTTTCCTGACTTTTGCCACTCCACAAATCGGCTTAAACAAATAGCTCCGGATTAATAATATGTTTGAAAAATTACAACAAAAATGGAAGGTTTCGGGGCCAAGGCTGGCATTAATAATTGCCACTTTTGCAATTGGAGGTAGCCTTACAGGTTATGTAGGCAAAAAAATTATGAACTTGCTTTCAATACAGCAAGATTGGCTTTGGGCTATTGTTTATATATTGATAATCACAATTTTATGGCCTATAGCTGTGTTGGTTGTCAGTATTTTTTTTGGCCAATTTCGCTTTTTTCAAAAGTATATTCAAAAGATTGGAAACAAAATTTGGGGAGGAAGAAGAACTAATGGTGTATAATGTATCATTTTGAACCAATTTGTTAAAAAAACTATGCTTTTTCATCAAAAAATTGCTGTTTTTGCCTCAGGAGCAGGATCAAATGCCCAAAAAATCATTGAATTTTTTAGTGGAAAGCAGATTTCAGTGACTTTAGTTGTAAGCAATAATCCAAAATCCGGAGTATTGGAAATTGCCAGAAAACATCAAATAGCTACTCTGTTGATAGAAAAAGAACAATTTTTCAAAGGCAATGCTTATGTTGATGAATTGAAAGAAGCGGGAGTACAGTTTATCGTATTGGCTGGTTTTCTTTGGAAAATACCACCTGCACTTATCCAGGCATTTCCTCATTGCATTATTAATATACATCCTGCCCTGCTTCCAAAATATGGTGGCAAAGGAATGTATGGGCATCTTGTACATGAAGCTGTTATCAAAAACAGGGAAAAAGAAAGCGGCATAACTATCCATTATGTTGATGAAGTTTATGATCATGGTAAAATAATTTTTCAGGCCACCTGCCCGGTATTATCCGATGATGATGCAGCATCATTAGCCAATCGAATTCATTTATTGGAACATGAGTATTATCCACAAATCATAAAAGAGTTGCTTCACAATTCTAAGTAACTTTCTTCCCTTAATTATTTTTGATATGAAAAGACTAATACTTTTTGTCGTTGTCTTATCTTATAGTGTTTCATTAATTGCACAAAGTACAAATCTTCAGAAACAACAACTATTTCAGGTATTACAAAATGTGAAACCTGAAGCTGCCGGTTTTTCTACCGAAAGGTTAAAACGCATTGATAAAAATATAAATGACTGGATAGCCGATGGCAGGCTCAATGGTGCAGTTGCATTAATTGTACACGACGGAAAAATTGTTTATCATAAAGCATTTGGTTATGATGATTTAGAAAAAACAAAAACCATTCATACTGATAATATTTATCGTATAGCATCGCAAACCAAGGCCATTACCAGTGTAGCTATTATGATGTTGTATGAAGAAGGAAAGTTTTTGCTTGACGATCCGGTGAGTCGCTATATACCTGAATTTAAAAAGCAACAGGTATTGGATAAGTTTAATGCTGCCGACAGCAGTTATACAACTGTGCCTGCAAAGTCGGAAGTAACCATTCGACAACTTCTTACACATACATCCGGTATCAGCTATCCGCAAATAGGATCTGATGCAGCCAATGCCATTTATGGCAAAGCAGGATTAATGGCAGGAATAGGAGTGGGCAATCATCGTTCATTGGAGCAAGATGTAAAAACCATTGCACGATTACCGTTGATGCATCAGCCGGGTGAAAAATTTACTTATGGCTTCAATGTTGATATTCTGGGTTATCTGGTAGAATATTTTTCGGGAGAAAAGCTGGATCAGTTTTTCCAGAAAAGAATTTTTGAACCATTGGGAATGGTTGATACTTATTTTTATTTGCCGCCATCAAAGCAAAACAGACTTGTTTCATTATTTATTGAAAAAGATAAAAAACTGGAAAAATCAGGAGCTGAGATAGACTTTAATGGAAACGTTGATATTGATTATCCTAAAACTGCCGGTAATTATTTTTCTGGCGGCGGTGGCCTTTCTTCAACATCAAAAGATTATGCAATTTTTCTACAAATGATATTGAATGGGGGCATCTATAATGGCAAACGATTATTGGCCCACAATACTGTTCGTATGATGACCATGAACCAGATAGGCAATATAAATTTAGGAGCCAATAAATTTGGTTTGGGTTTTCAGATTACAACCGAAAAAGGAAGTAGTCTTTTGCCAACACCTGAAGGTGTATTTGAATGGGGTGGGGCTTTTGCCACTACATACTGGGCCGATCCCAAAGAAAAACTGATTGGAATTTTTTACAGGCAGCTTTGGGGTTCCACTATTGGTGAAATTGCAAATAAGTTCAAAGTACTTGTTTATAGTGCCTTGAAAGACTAACGGCCAAGACTTTATATTCCCTTTTGCATTTTCTTTTGTTACTTGCCGCTTCTTGAAGTTTGTATTTTCCATATTAACTGCATTAGCCCTGCTGGTATCGGGCACTGTATCTGCACAACTTTATAAAATAAAAGGAACCGTGTACGACAGTACCCGCAATTTTCCAATGGAAGCAGTAAGTGTACTCAGCTCTTCGGGTACAGGCACTATTACCAATAGCGACGGTCAGTACGAAATAGAAGTTAAAGAGAAAGACTCCATTTGGTTTAGCTACCTGAATAAACCCACAAAAAAATTTGCTGTATTAAAAATTGCCAATCCTTTTGCCTTTGACATTTCAATACAGGTAAGCGTTCAGGTAATGAAAGAAGTGCAAGTACTTCCTAGAAGCTATAAATTAGATTCTATTCGCAACCGGGAAGATTATGCTAAAATTTTCAACTTTCAGAAACCAAAACTAAAGCCTTCAATATCTGGCATGGGAGTGGGGTTTGATTTAGATGAAATCATTAATATGTTTCGGGTAAGACGAAACAAGAGTATGCTTGCCTTTAAAGAGCGGCTGCTGAATGAAGAAAGAGAAAAAGCGGTCGATCATCGCTTCAATAAAGCACTGGTGCGGCGGCTTACTATGCTCGAAGGAAATGAGTTGGATAGTTTTATGTTGCTTTACAGACCGTCATACCAATTTACAATGGGCAGCACCGACTATGATTTTCAACAATACATTAAAACAGCCTTTTATCGTTTCAGAAGGGGATTGACACCTCAAGAGATTTATAGAAAAGAAGAAGAATAACTCCTGAACTTCTGTATCAGTCTCCGTTTCAATCTTATATTTTTCGTTTTTTGAAAGGGCATTGGAATATTAAATTTGTACCAACATCCTACTTCTATGCGTTTGCAAATAGCTGCATCCATCTCCACTTAGAATATTTATATTTATGTTCTTTTTCCACATGACGTTTTAACAAATTAGTTGTTCTTTTTTGTTTCATAAATTATCAATAGTTCTTAATCCTAAAATTGAACGAAAATGAAAAAAAATTTGCTCGTTTTAATTTCCATGATTTTCTTTCAACATACTTTTTCACAAACTACGCCTCGTTCTTTTATTAAAGACAGTCTGGATGAATACATAACCACCGCCATGAAAAACTGGCAAATACCCGGTGTAGCAGTATGTATTATTAAGAATGGGAAAGTAGAAACAATGAAAGGATATGGTGTAAAAGAAATGGGTACTACTGATAGTGTGGATGTAAACACACTGTTTATGATAGGCAGTAACACAAAAGCATTTACCGGAACAGCGTTGGCTATGCTGGATGCCGATAAAAAATTATCATTAGATGATAAAGTACAAAAATGGTTGCCCGATTTTAAACTGTACGATCCCTGGGTGGCCAAAGAAGCCAATATTCGTGACCTGCTCTGCCATCGTTTAGGATTTGAAACCTTTCAGGGAGATTTTATGTATTTCGATTCTGACCTTTCTGCAGCCGAAGTAAGAGAGAAAATGGGAAAACTAAAACCCATGTATAGTTTTAGAAGTAAATGGGGTTATACCAATTCAGCATTTCTGACAGCCGGAGAAATTATTCCAAAAGCAACCGGAAAAACATGGGCACAGTTTATTACCGATAGTATCCTCAAGCCACTGGGTATGAACAATAGTCTTGCACTATCAAAAGACATATCTGCTGCACCCAACAAAAGTGCAGCGCATACTGTAGTGCTGGGCGAACTGAAAAAAATTCCTTATGGCAATATAGATAATCTGGCTCCTGCCGGCAGTATGTCTTCATCGGTAAATGATATGAGCAAATGGGTAATGATGCTGTTGGATAACGGCATGCTGGAAGGTAAGCGAATCATTCCGGTTGAAGCAATTTATCAAACGAGATTGCCACACTCCATTATGGGCAATGGTGGTCATCTGTTTAATAAAGCACATTTTGCACTATATGGACTGGGCTGGATGCTGCAAGAGTATGCAGGCAGAAAAATTGTGAGCCATACAGGCGGAGTCAATGGTTTTGTAACCAGTGTATGCCTGATACCTGAAGAAAAAACAGGCATTATCGTATTCACAAATACAGATGCAAACAGCCTATACGACGCACTGCGCAATGAAATTGAGGATGCCTGCCTGGGGCTTCCATTTCGCAACTACAGCAAGGTTTATTTAGATTATCAAAAAGCAAATGAAGCTGCTGCTGAAAAAGAATACAAATCAAGCCGCGACAGTATTGCACTTAAGTTGCCAACAGCTTTACCCATTGCAGCCTATACAGGCGAATACGTACATTCTGTATATGGAAAAATGAATATTAAAAATGAAAACGGGGAATTAATAATGCGTTTTGAACACCATCATGGCAGATATGCCACGTTAGAACCATTGGGCGGCAATCGTTTTTATTGTACTTATAACGATCCTCTTTATGGCAAACAAAAATTACAATTTACTGTTAAAGGAAATAAAGTAAAAGCGCTGACCGTTACCGTTTCCGATTTTGTGGAGTTTACTCCTTATGAGTTTATTAAAGTAAAATAACATGACTCAAAAAAACTTTGATTTTTTTATATCGTCAATTCGTAAAGTATTTTTAATATTTCTGCTAACGCATGTCGTATTGACGAATGGATACGGACAATCTTTTTCAAAAGAAGAAATAAACAGATGGCAGCAGCAGGCTCAAAGTGTAACCATTATACGTGATGAAATGGGCATACCGCATATTTACGGCAAAACCGATGCAGATGCAGTGTTCGGATTACTATATGTACAATGTGAAGATGATTTTAAACGAGTAGAGATGAATTATATTGAGAAGCTGGGCAGAATAAGTGAAGTAAACGGCGCATCCGCATTATACAGCGACCTGCTCAACCGAATGGTTATATGTACCGATGATGCAAAAAAAGATTATAACAATGCACCGCAATGGATGAAAAAACTTTGCAGGGCATTTGCAGATGCTGTTAATTTTTATTTATACAAGCATCCAGAAACCAGACCTGCTTTACTTACACGATTTGAACCCTGGTTTCCTTTTTTGTGGACTGATGGAAGCATTGGCGCTATCAACACAGCTGGGCTTTCTGAATCGGATCTTAAAAATATTTATGACTCAAACGGTGCTAAAAATTCAGCATTGCGTCTAAATGTTTCTGAAGATAAAATTACCGAAAAACAACTCACCGGATCCAACGGATTTGCCTTTGCGCCCAAAATAACCGAGAGCGGAAACTCTATTCTTTATATCAATCCACATGTAACATTTTATTTCCGACCCGAAGTGCATGTAGTAAGCGAAGAAGGCCTAAATGTATATGGCGCAGTTACCTGGGGTCAATTTTTTGTATATCAGGGCTTCAATGAATTTTGTGGCTGGATGCACACCAGCAGCGCAGTAGATGCCGCCGATAGTTATATTGAAAAAATTTCAAAGACAAACAAAGGATACGTTTATGAATATGAAGGCAAACAAAGGAAAGTAAGAGAAGAAAAAATATTGCTGAGATATAAAGAAGGTGATGATGTAAAAACAAAATCATTTAATGTACTCTACACCCATCATGGGCCGGTGATGGCTTTTAAAAATAGTGAATGGTTAAGCGTAAGAGCTGACAATCAGATAACAGAAGGGCTTACACAAAGCTGGCTGCGCAATAAAGCGAACAGTTTTTCTGATTTTAAAAAAACACTGGATTTAAAAGGAAATATTTCTAACAACACTGTTTATGCAGATGCTGCCGGCAATATTGCTTACTGGCATGGCAATCGTATTCCCATACGAGATACAAACTATAATTGGAACAAACCTGTTGATGGAACAATTGCAGCTACCGAATGGAAAGGCTATTATTCTATTGATAAAATTATTCAAAGCATAAATCCGGAAAATGGCTGGCTGCAAAACTGCAATTCAACACCTTTTACAGTAGCAGGAAAAAACAGTCCTGATAAAAAAAAATATCCCGTCTATATGGCACCCGATGGAGAAAATTTCAGGGGCATCAATGCCGTAAGAACGCTCGGCGAAACAAAAAAATACAATCTTGATAAAGTAATAAAAGCAGGATATGATACCCGGCTGGCAGCTTTTGAAGTTTTGGTACCATCGCTTGTAAAAGCATTTGAAACCAGTGTAAAATATCCTGATACTTTATATGCATTGCTTGTAGGGCCGGTTACCGTTTTAAAACATTGGGATGAGCGCAGCAGTGAAAACTCCATTGCAACTACACTGGCCGTAGAGTGGGGTGAGCGGTTGCTGCAAAAAATAATAGCTGTAAAAACGCAAGATGAAGATCAGGTAAGCAAAACAAAATGGTTTGCTGCAAATGCAAAGCCGGAAGAGCTGCTCATGCCCTTACTAGAAACGATAAATGATTTGAAAAAAAGATTTGGCCGTTGGCAAATGGGCTGGGGGCAAATCAATCGCTTTCAAAGGATCTCTTCAGATATTGAAAATAAATTTGACGATAACCAACCCAGTTTTCCGGTAGGTTTTGTTTCATCAATGTGGGGCATGTTGCCATCTTATAACAGCAAAATATTTGCAGGCACACAAAAACGATATGGCATACATGGCAATAGTTTTATCTGTGCTGTAGAATTTGGCAAAAAATTAAAAGCAAAAGCATTGCTCGCTGGTGGCGAAAGTGGTAATGTAAACTCTCCTCATTTCTTTAACCAGGGAAAAGCATACAGCAAAGGCATATTTCGTGATGTTTGGTTTTACAAAGAAGATGTTGTGAAGCATATCGAAAGAACTTATCGGCCCGGAGAATAATTTCCCAAAATCAGCTTATTTTCATTTTTAAAACCAACAAATGAAAAAGCTAATACCTTTTCTCATTGTTCTACTGCTTTCCTGTAAGGGAAAAAATAATAACAGCACAGCTTCGAAAACATTAGACACTTATTTTACCGCTCAGCAAAACCTATTTCATTTTAACGGTAATGTGCTTGTTGCAGAAAAAGGGGAAATAATTTTTCAAAAGTCTTATGGATTTGCTGATTACAAAAAAGAAAGACTTTTAAATGATAGTTCTGTATTCGAACTGGCATCAGTAAGTAAGCAATTTACTGCTACGGCTATTTTACTATTAAAAGACAGAGGAAAATTAAAACTTACCGATTCATTGCGATACTATTTTCCCGAATTGCCCTATTACAATATTACGCTTCAACAAATGCTGACACATGTATCAGGCCTGCCTGATTATGAAAGTGCAATGACAGGAAAATGGAATCCTGATAAAGTTGCCTTTAATGCTGATATGATTGCTTTTTTGGCGAATGAAAAACCACCGGTTTATTTTGCACCGGGTGCTAAATGGCTATACAGTAACACTGCTTATGCGATATTGGCTACCATTGTAGAAAAAGTATCGGGTCAGACTTTTGCAGCCTTTCTTGCAAAAAACATTTTTGAACCATTAGGCATGACGCATAGTCGTGTTTACAACACTCGACGATCTACAAGTGATACTATAGCCAATTATGCTTATGGTTATGTTTTTGATGATAAACAAAAAAAATACCTACTACCTGATAGTGTACCCGATCTTCGTTTTGTATATTATTTAGACGGCATTCAAGGGGATGGTATCGTAAACTCCACTACCGGCGATCTGTTGAAATGGGATAGAGCAATCAAAAATCATAGTGTATTATCCGAGGAAAGCCAAAAGGCAATGATAACTGGGCAGTCTATTATAGACACGGCCCGCAATTACAGATATGGATATGGCTTGTTCGTAGAAAAAAATGAATTGGGAAATATTATTTCTCATTCGGGTGGATGGCCGGGTTATACCACCATGCTCACTCGTAATATTGATAAAGATATTACCATTATCATACTTTCTAATAATGAATCACACACAGGAGGCATGTCTATAGCAGTGCAGCATATCCTGGCCGGAAATCCTGTAGTAATGCCAACTACGCACAAAGCCATATTGCTTGACTCAAACGCCTTAGAAATTTTTACCGGAGTATATAAAGCAAACAATGAGCTAGCCATTGAAAGACGAGGGACTCAATTGTTCAGGATTTTACCCAATGGTGCTTCCGCTGCGCTTTCACCCGAGTCGCCCACACATTTTTTTTATGATGATGGCAGCGACAGGCAAATTCAATTTGAAATGGATAGCAATAATAAAGTAAGAAAAGCATGGGTTATTGCTTTTGGCGTAAAAACAGAACTGATTAAACAGTAGTCATTTAATTGAAGAATTATATGCCTCTTTTTTTATAATAATAATTGAAATATATTCAAACAGCAAAATATAATTCAAAAGCCCCTTAACCAAACAAAATGAAAAAATCCATATTGGCGATATTATTGATTTTTTTTAATATGTATTTATTTGCTCAACCTTCCAATTTTATTATTGATAAGGAAGGCATATTTAATACAGAAGAAATAAAACAAATTGACAGTGTTCTACAAGCCGGTTATAAGCTAACCGGAAATTTTATTGGAATTTATACTGATACTGCGGATGTTTCAATTGAAAGCTTTGGAGAAAAAGTAGTTACCCTCTTTCGTACTTCCATAAATGATAATGCATATAGTTTCATTTTAATGATGAGTCGCCATCATGGATTAATATTTGCTACAGTCAACAAAATGACAGCACCTTATACTTCACAGCAGCTATTAGTAGCACTGATACAAAGCGGTACAAAGGCATTAGCAAACAAAGAATTGACAAAAGGCGTATTGCAAATTTGCAGTAATGCACTATTGCTGCTCAATCTTCTTCCAAAACAATAAATTAAAGAATATTTTATGGAAGTACATGCACACACTCATTCTCCCCGAAAAAAATGGACGCATTATCTCTTTGAGTTTTTTATGTTGTTTCTGGCTGTGTTTTGCGGTTTTCTGGCAGAAAACGTGAGAGAACATAGAATAGAACATGCCAGAGAAAAAAAATACATAGGCTCTGTATTAACTGATTTAAGATCGGATACTTCCTGGATGGATAAGTATATGAAAGACCAACAGGCTTCAATTCAGGCATTTGACTCTGTCATTCTTTTAATAAATAAGGCAGACAAAGATTCATTGGAACAAAAAAGATTATACTATTTAATAAGGATGGCGATAAAACTGAGCAGTCCTAACAAGATAAATTATAGCGCATTTGATCAGATTCGGAATTCTGGTAACCTTCGGCTAATTAGAAATCAGTCAACAGTGGATAGTATCTCCAGTTATTATTTTACTGCCCGAGATATTGAACAACTGAATGAAACCATAATGCAAAGACAGGCGGCTTTGGTAGAGTTTGAAGGAAATATTTTTGATGGCAATGTATTTCATAATATGGAAGATCTGAATAGATTTCAATTTAAGGAGCCTGTTGGTCAACCCAGATTGATAACATCAGACAAAAACCTTATTAATAATATGATTGTTAGGATACACTATCTTATATCAGCAAATTCACTTTCCAGAGAATACTCAGCCAAACAAAAAATTTTAGCTGTTCATCTTATTCATTATTTAAAAAAAGAGTATCATTTGAAATAATTTATTATGGAAGTACATGCACACACTCATTCTCCCCGAAAAAAATGGACGCATTATCTCTTTGAGTTTTTTATGTTGTTTCTAGCTGTATTCTGTGGGTTTCTGGCAGAATATCAATTGGAACATAAAATAGAAAAAGAAAAAGAACGTCAATACATTCGTTCCTTAATTGAAGATTTGCAGGAAGACACTGCCACTTTGAGTAATAATATAACAATAAACAAGTCAAAGACCGTTTTGCTTGATAGTTTGCTTACGATTACTTCAACACCAGGATTGTTGCAGCACAATCAAACAAATGTCTATTATTTTGCTCGGGTTGGCCCTAGAATTGTTACACTCATTTTAAACAGCAAAACATTTGATCAGCTCAAAAATTCTGGTGGATTCCGGCTTATTACAAAATCAAAAGTATCCGATAAAATAATGGAATATTACAATCAGGCAACTTTTATCAAAATGTTAGAAGGTCTTTATTTTGAAGAGTTTTCGCATTATAAAGAGTTTGCTGCCAAAATTTTTGACCCCATTATTTTTCGTACAATGGAAAATCCTGACGGAACTGTTAATCGTGGTGCCGTATCTGCATCATTGCAATTTAAAAACGAAACACTGTTCAATGAATTTGGCGTATATATTGTTTATCTGAACGGGTCATTGAAATCTATTGTTCCGCTTGAAGAAAAAATGAGGAATGATGCAATAGCGTTAATACAATTTTTGCAAAACAAATATCACTTAAACTAATATGGAACAAACAACATTAGGCATAGGTACCCGCCTCCAGCACACACAGCATGGACCAGGGGTAATAGTAGGTGTGAGATATGCTACCTACCTTATTTCATTTATAAACGCCGGTATCAAAGAAGTAGATAAGACAGATACTAACCTGGAAGAAATAATTCCCGAAAATGTATCGGCAGAAGTGGAAACACAAAGTGAAACAGAAAAATCTTTATTAAAGATTTTGAAAATGTGGGGCGGCATTACCGAAACCGTACCCCTGGGCGACAAATGGATAAAAGGTATGATGCTGCTGCAACCTGCCGACAAAACACTAAAGCCAAAAGAAATACCGATTGAAGATTTTTTTCATAAAATAGTAATGCTGCGTGACAGGCTGCGGGTGCTGGAGCAAAACATCAACAGCAGCAAAACCCTGAACGATGAAGAAAAAGTAAACATACAACAATACATTACCCGTTGCTATGGCTCATTGACTACTTTCAATGTTTTGTTTAAGAATAAAGAGCAGCATTTTGTGGGGGAGAAGAGCGGAAAGGAAGAGTAAATTTATATTTACACTTTCGTTATTTGTTTGACAATTAACAATGAATCATGTCGTTTCTGCATGTTGCGCAATGCTTTTGTGTGTAAGCCCGCACAGCAACAAGATGAAGTCAGGAAACTTTAACTTTGAAGCAGAGCAACTGCATTATTTGAAATTCCAAAATTTACATAAGAGAATTCATAAATTCTTTTGTTGGCCTTTTTGTTGTTTTCCTCGATTTTAATTTAGCAAAAACATAGATGTGTTATGCATTTATGAAGTAGAGGCAAGTACCACAAAAAAAGAAAAGCAAAACAATTACTACTTTTAACTAAGGGACAACACTACCTGATACATCTTTTTGCCTTTACCTATTCCAAGGCGAAGCCATGGTATGGACCATGAAGTAATAAACCTAACTATATGCTAATAGTGTTGGGCTGTACTCTGCCATCTGATTTTGTTGGCAAGGGAGGAGGGCCGAGATTTTTTAACCAATATTTAGAAAGAAGATTTTATTGATTTATGATTATTGCTGTATTAATAACTTTCCTGTTGCCAGTACCTTCTCAGAACTATCAGACAATATTGCAAAATACACCCCTCCTGTTAATCTGCCTACTTTCTCAATTATTTTCGGATATGTTCCGGTATTTGTAATTCTGTCAAATAATACTTTACTGCCGTTTGCATTATAAACTATTAGCTGCCAGTTTACTGCCAAACCCCCAGGGTTATAATACGCAAGTTCAACCGTTGTCTTGGCAGGATTTGGAAAAATGAAAAGTTTTGTGGAAACCGAATCCGTTATAGGTAACACATTAGATTGATTGGTACACCCTTTTGCATCTGTAATATCCACCCGGTAATTGCCAAGTCTTGTTATGCCGGCCGTATAGGTATTACCTGTAATACCACCTAAAGTAACTCCATCCAATGTCCACCTAAGTGAAAAAGGCAAAGAGCCTGAAGCCGCAGAGCCATTTGCTGTGATAGTTGTCTGCAAGACCGGCAATAGTTTAGTATAAGGCGCTGCACTGATTGATATAGACGGAAGCTGGTTTACAATAAGAGTTGCGCTACTTGAAATAACTGGTGTTACACAGCCCTGACCAAATACCAGGCACCTGTATTGAAAATTACTCATTGCCAGAGTTACATTTATTAATTGCAGGGAATTATATACAGCACCTGCAATATTTGTAAATCCGCTTCCATTATTTACCTGCCATTGATAATTAACCGGCAGTCCGCCAACTGCTATACTGAATGAAGCATTTCCTCCCGCACAAGCGGTAGCGTTTTGCGGCTGTGCTGAAATAATAGGCGCTCCTAACACTGTTATGCCGGCAATATTAGAAATTGTGCTGTTGCATTGTCCTTTTACAATACAGCGATACTTATAATTATTATGTTGCGCCCCGATGTTCGTAACAATCAGTGCAGATGAGTTTCCACCACTTGTAATATCACTGAAATTAAATCCGCCATCAGTACTTATTTGCCATTGATAAGATATGGCTGAACTGCCTGCGACAGTAAATGTTACATTATTTCCTTCACAGTCTGTTTGTGACACAGGTTGTGTAGTTATAATGGGGGCTGCTCCGTTTTGCACCTGCAATACCAATACCCTTGACCTTGTCATACTCCCCGATAATCCTGTTATGGTAATAACATAATTACCATTAGCCACCGTATTTACATTGCTCAATGTAAATGTACTGGAGTTTCCGGGTGTAACAGGGTTTGTGCCAAATGAAATAGTTGCCCCTGCAGGTACACCCGAAGCACTGAGCGCAATCGGTGTATTATAACCACCATTTGATATAGTGACTAATGAAAATTCCACAGTAGCTGGGCCGGGACATGCTACAGTCTGCATGGCCGGTGTATTGAATTCAAAACCCACCGGTGAAGGTGTAATGGAGAAGTTGCTGTTTGAAATATCAAAGAAGATGTTTAATGCCCCTTCTATTTTTATTCTTGCAGTAGTTGTTGTGATGGCAGGCATAGTTACCATCTCAAAACCATCGTTAGGCACATTGGATGCTAATAGGTATGGATAAGTTAAACCTCCGTCATCTGATAAAAATATATTGACGAATTGCGTGTTGATCAGAGGCCCGGTGGTTCCCGCCACATCCCAAAGAATTGTTTGCTGTGAGCCTGATGACCAGTTTTCTCCCCCGTTTGGTAAGTTCACTTTAAAAGGCCCGGTTTCAGGAACTGCAAAAACAGCATAGTTACCAAAAGTGGTGGTAGAACAGTTACTGCCCGCATTTAACACCCCGCCCCTGCCATCACGAAGTGTTACAGAAAAAGTATACCCCCTGCTGATGTTGGAAAGGGTTTCTCCTTTCAGGCCTCCTTGTGTAGCAGGAGGATTTGGCGGGAACCCGGCAAGAATCAGTTGCATATCAGGAAATACCCTTTCATTGGTTGTTTGCGGAACCCTTGACCTGAATGCAGGTGCTGAAGTGGTTAATGCACTGTTCCATGTTCCTGAAGGCCCTCTGTCCACTTCTTCCCAGATGAATGTTACCGGGTCACCGTCATCATCTGTGGCAAGAACTCCCCGAATCTGAAATGGAGTGTTCATTGGAATGTTTGCTCCTAAAATAACATTGTTGGTAAATCTTGGAGGCGTATTGCCTGTGTTAATGATTCCATGACAACCTGCCCCTGTACCAGTAATAAAGTTTGTAATTAAATCAAAAGATGTTGAATGAAAATAAGGATCAGGAAGTGGCTGAAGGTTGTCAGTACCACAGCCGGGTGCTGCTGCCATTATGGTTGTCCCGCTTCCTGGCTCATACCCTGTATTAGCGTCGCCCGTACAATTTCCATCACTGCTGTTATGAGTATCGGCTGCCCCAAAAAGATGGCCAAGATTATGCGCCACCCTTCCCACATCAAAAATATCTCCTGTTGGATTGGGCAAACCGCTTACTGCTTTCCCTTTACTGGGCGAATTACAAATTGCATACAAAGAAGCTGCACTGCTATTACCAGTACCTAATACCATACCAGCATCATAGTTTGTTGTACCTACTACCGAGTTCAATGTTGTTTGGCATTCGTTCATCATTGCCAATTCATTTCCGTTTGTAAAGGGGTCGGTGGCCGGGTTAAGATAGACTACCTGGCTATTATTAGCTACTAGGAGAAACCGAATAGACAGTTCCTTTTCATAAATTCCATTTACTCTGTTAAGGGTGGTGGTTATTGCTGCCATTGTTGACGGGACAGAAGGTGCAGTAGGTGAGCAAACTGTCGTAGCATACTCCCCCGAACAGGCTATGGCCAGGCGGTAAGTAAATAACTGGCTGCCCCGACATATTCCTCCCTGAATTCTTTCAGGTCTGTTATGTGCATCTGCTGAATCCAAGACAGTATTGCAATTAAAGGAACTTTGTCGGTGATTGTCTTTTGTTAAATAGCTTATGTAATGCTCCGTATCTCCTTTTGCATAAGGGTCAATATAAACATCACCATGAGTAGATAATACCTGTGCGCTGAAGCCAAAGTATGGGTTATAGTCAAAACGTATCGTTGCAAAAGGGTCATCTACACCGTACCCAATAAAAGTTTTAATCTCCGGAAACCTTGCCGCCAGCCCCGGTTCCATCATTTCATATTCCCATACTCTGAAGTTCGCCATTTTACCATCCTGCATTGGCAATGAAAGTATGGGTGCCTGTTTCCTGTTCAGTCCCTTCTCGCCTGGCAAAGACATTAAAAAGTTCTTGAGCGAAGCAACGTTTAAAGAAGATGTAAAATACTTTCCGGGTATAATCTTCCTTTCTGTATTTGATAATTGGGTTTTCTCTGCATCCGACGCAGAAAAAAAAGAGCCTTGTCCATATACATTTGAACAATTACAACAAAAAACCAAAACCCCTATTAACCAAAATTTACCTTTACTCATTTATCTTTCATTGACTATTGACTACTGCTTCATCACCTTCTTCGTTATCACCTTCCCCTCCTTCTCAATTCTTACATAGTACACACCCGCTGCATAAGGCGATAAATCAAAATCCACCTTATACCCATTTGCTGTAAACTTAGCCAGCATCTTGCCAGTATTATCTGTAATACTGACATTCGCATTAGTAAGATACTTGCTAAAAGTTACATAAAATTTTCCAGTTGTGGGATTGGGATATAGAGCATCTACATACTCGAATTCTTTGGTGTCGTTCTTGTCTCCTGAAGGGGACTCGTTGGGTTTCCCTGTTATCACAGGGTAGTTTGCGCCGCCAGCCTGCTGGTTCCTTTGCGGATAAGGGTCAACACCGTTATTACAGAAATAAACTCTCTTAACACGGTTGCCGGCAGCATCATATACGTTTACAATTCCACATGTGCCAAGTGGAAGAATAGGCTGGTCTTGGGCAAAAGTCTTAACGGAAGCAAAAAAAATAATAGCACTAAGAATAATATTATTTTTCATATAAAACATTTTAAGGTTTTTTATCTGTTAGTTCTCTTGTTATTAAAGAATCGGATGTTTCCCTATAAACGACCACCCGTCCAATACTAAGCTTTGAACAGGAGTCCGATGAAAGCAATGTTTCTGCCCTTAGAGTGTTAGCGGTGTACAATCCGGTTATTTTGCTTTGGTGTCTCTCTATCCATCTTAGGTTGCAAAAGCTGCTGCAGTCAACTTTAGAAAGCGTATAGCCATAAGTACTTTCAAGGTTTGATTTCATTGACTGTGGTACACCCCATAAATATTGTGGGTAACTGGGATCACTGGTTTTGGCAGCTTTCCAGCAATATTTTGTTTCCCTAGCTTTATAAAACCAGTAATTGGGGTACCGCTGCTCAGCTTCGGCCTTTGTTACATCACAAATGGTTAGTCCGGTTACATCAAAGCCAGATGGAGAAAAAGCTTGCCAGCAAGACTTTTGGTTTTCTTTGTTGCAGCTAATAAATATCGAT
>Ga0073900_10000258_pt1 | contig 39956 bp, 36 predicted proteins | sample KloWWTmetKNB5Kit_FD_66666 | JGI IMG/M metagenome (GOLD analysis project Ga0073900, IMG submission 66666) | Active sludge microbial communities from Klosterneuburg, Austria, studying microevolution and ecology of nitrifiers - Klosterneuburg... | ecosystem: Engineered > WWTP > Aerobic digester >...
CATAAAGAATAGCTCAGTGTTATCTACCAAATATTTGATCTCAGGATTTTTATCATAATTCTCCAAAACATACCACATAAAATAAACCAATTGAGCCATACTCATTGGTTCCCGCGCGTGATGCAGCGCAGTATATAGTATCTGTGGCTCATCCGCCATTTCATTTTGATCAGGATTATCAGAGATTTTTACATATTCCAGATAGTTGCCTCTTTTTGTTCTAAAAGACGAATTGTGCGTTTTTGCGGAAATCAGGTTGGGATATAATTGGTGCATTCTGTCCAACTCTGACATTAACTCATTGTAGGTTAGATAGTAACCCATAGATCCATAATGAAAGTTAGTCGGTTTTGAAAAAGTTAGCTTTTTCCTTCCACAGGCATCGGTGCGACTTTCCAACTGATGTTCATAAGGGACCGCCTTAGCACTCTGCTCCATGTAAGCCTTCATGACATCTTCATTCAGGACGGTAAAATGAAACCCTGAGTCCTTTATTAATTTAATCTCATCAGTAGTATATATGTTTGTCAGTGTCCTCTGCACCCGATTGTATCCATGCTCAGCATCTATTCCTAATTTCGCTAGATCTCCAAGTGAACGATCTTTGAGATCGATTCTCACTTTAACTAATAACTGATCATTGCTTTGAGCAGCAACAGGACCTGACAAAAGGAAGCATAAAAATACATATAGAAAAGGCCGCCAGATATGTGTCATAAGATTTGCAAGATTGCCGCAAATATACGTCAAAATTCTTTAATATGAAGCGAGTTGATTGTTAATATAATTAAATTTAGCCTACCTTTGAACTCATAAATATCAATTAATTCAATATGAAAAGTGTATATATAGTTTCTGTTTCCCGCACTCCTATAGGTAGCTTTGGTGGTGCTTTGAGCTCCATGCAAGCCACCGATCTGGGTGCTCACTCGATTAGGGCGGCGCTAAATAAGATATCACTAGATCCTATGGCTATCGAAGAGGTAATCTATGGCAATGTATGTCAGGCCAACCTGGGTCAGGCACCTGCAAGACAAGCCGCATTAGGAGCTGGTCTCTCACCTGAGGTAGTGACATCTACGATTAATAAGGTATGCGCTAGTGGCATGAAAGCAACAGCTTTAGGCAGCCAATCAATTGAATTGGGTCAAAATGGCCTGATCGTCACAGGTGGTATGGAAAGTATGTCGAATATACCTTTTTACTTGCCCAATATGCGTTGGGGCCAGAAATATGGCCACGTACAAGCTCTTGACGGACTTGCTAAAGATGGCTTGACAGATGTATATGCCCAGCAACCAATGGGTGTGTTTGCAGACCAGACAGCCAAAGAATTTAATATCAGTCGAGAAGAACAAGATGAATATGCAATTAACTCATATAAAAAGGTTCAAATAGCAACCCTGGAGGGAAAGTATTCAGCAGAAATTGACCCCATAGGTATTCCTCAACGACGGGGCGAACCAATACTAATGACCGAAGATGAAGAATTCAAAAATGTCAATTTTGAGAAAATAGCGGGATTGAGGCCTGCCTTTTCTAAAGACGGAACCGTTACTGCAGCCAATTCCAGTACTATCAATGATGGAGCTGCAACATTGATATTAGCTTCTGAAGAAAAAGTTAAACAGTATAACCTTACCCCTCTCGCACGTATAGTAAGCTATGCCGATGCTGAACAAGCACCTGAGTGGTTTACCACAGCACCAACTGAAGCAGCGCCTAAAGCACTCAAGAGAGCAGGCCTAACCCTAAATGACATGGACTTCTACGAAGTGAATGAAGCATTTGCAGTGGTGGCAATGACCTTCATCCAAAAAATGAAGATCGATCCCGCAAAGGTGAATATTTATGGAGGTGCTGTAGCCCTGGGACATCCTCTGGGATGCTCAGGAGCCCGCATTATTACCACACTTTTATCTGCCCTACGCAACGAGTCGGGCAAGTATGGCCTGGCAGCTATCTGCAATGGTGGAGGAGGCGCCTCTGCAGTAGTGATAGAGCGATTATAGGAAAAACAAGGGAGAAGATCAAATAGTGAAAATAGTGTTGTGATATTAGGTAATATTGTTTTACCTTTGCACCTCATTTGAAAAACCATTGTTAATTATTAAAAAAATCATACTTCAATAAATGAAAAATTACGAAGTAACTTTCATCGTGGATCCAGTGCTGTCGGCCGATGAAATCAAATCGACAGCGCAGACGTACCAGGACATGCTTAAGAATGAAGGCTGTGAGATTATAGCCATAAATGAACTTGGCTTAAAAGGATTGGCATACGAAATCAAAAAGAGATCTTCAGGCATTTATTATGTTATCGAATTTTCCAACAAGGACGGCGAGATCATTAATAAACTTGAACTGGCCTTGAGACGAGATCAACGCATCATGAGATTCTTAACAGTGCACCTGGATAAGTACGGTGTAAAGTACAACGAAGACAAAAGAGCCGGTAAAATCGGAAGCGTAAAGGACCGTGTTAAAAAAGAAGAAAAACCTACAGATGTTAGAGATCTGAGGTACACCAAGACTGAAGCGGCACCTAAACCTGCTCCTGCAGCTCCTGCTACTGCTGCTCCTGCAGCAGAAACAGCAACTACTTCTGAGCCAGTCAGTGTTCCTGAAGCTGTCACTACTCCTGAAGCTGTCACTACTCCTGAAGCTGTCTCTACTCCCGAAGCTATCATCACTCCTGAGCCTATACCTGCTCCTGTGACTGAAACTGAGGCTGTGAGTGCTCCTGAATTAGACACTCCTTCAGAGTCAGAGGTTGTTGAACCTACAGTTGTAGCAGAGTCTGAAAGCGAACCCGCTATCAAGAATGATGAGGAATAATTAATACTAAACACTTAAATTTTAGCTAAAAATGGCTTCAAGAGACGATATAAAATTTCTAAGTAACCCACAATTAGGTCAAAACAGGCAAAAATATTGCCGCTTCAAAAAATTTGGGATCAAACACATTGATTATAAGGATCCTGACTTTTTACTGCAATTCATTAATGAGCAGGGCAAAATTCTTCCTCGGAGGATTACCGGAACTTCATTAAAATACCAGCGAAAAGTAGCCATTGCTATTAAAAGGGCAAGGCACTTGGGTATGTTACCTTACGTAGCAGATTTATTAAAATAATTAATCGACACAGCAAAAGAAGCAAACGATGGAAGTAATACTTTTAAAAGATATGGATAAGGTAGGTGGTAAGCACGATATCGTCAAGGTAAAAGACGGATATGGCCGCAATTATCTAATCCCAAATGGATTAGCGATGGTAGCTAATGCAAGCAACCGCAAGCAACTGGGCGAAATCGTCAAACAAGAAGACCTACGGGAGTCCAAAAGGCTGGATGAATATAAGGCAATCGCAGAATCACTGAAAGGTGTTACTTTGAAAATAGGTGCAAAAGCCGGTTCCAATGGTAAGATATTCGGCAGTGTGACTAGTGTCCAGATCGCCAATGCATTAAAAGAACAAGCCAATGTTGAGTTGGAAAGAAAGAAAATTGTTCTTGAAGAAGAAGTTAAATCTCTCGGCGAATATCACGTTAGACTGAACTTGCACAAAGACCTGCAGACTCAAGTCAAATTTGAGGTAATCGAAGAATAATTGAATACGTAATAGAATTATAAGGAGATTGGCTTTTAGTCTATCTCCTTTTTTTATTTGAATATGATACTAAGTGATTTAGAAATCAGAGAGGCTATTCGAAAAGGTGAAATACTTATCGAGCCATATACAGAAAGTTGTCTCGGCACCAATTCCTATGATGTCCATCTAGGTAAATATCTGGCTACCTATAAAGACAAGGTGTTGGATGCAAAAAAACACAATACCATAGAGACTTTCGAGATTCCCGAAGATGGATACATCTTACATCCTGGCGTACTATACTTGGGTGTGACCGAAGAATATACTGAAACACATGCTACTGTTCCTTTCTTGGAAGGAAAATCATCTGTAGGGAGACTTGGCATAGATATACATGCTACCGCTGGTAAGGGTGATGTTGGATTTTGCAATCATTGGACACTTGAGATCAGCGTGTCCCATCTGGTGAAGGTGTATAGCGGCATGCCTATTGGACAATTGATTTATTTTAAAGTGGATGGTGAAATACTGAATTACTACCACTCAAAAAAGAATGCCAAATACACATCACGATCAGATAAGCCGGTCGAGAGTATGATGTGGAAAAATAAATTCTAAAACTATGCGCTTATGGAGTAATTTCATAATGCTTCCGCTCTGAGAAAATTGCACCGTATAAACTTCTTATATTTGCCGCTTCTTTGTAAAATCCACTAAAGTCTGAAGACTTAAAAGTGAAAAAATAAACTATGGATAGAAATACTGTCATTGGATTTGTCTTACTCGCTATCTTATTTACTGCCTGGATGCAGTTGAATAATAGCAACCGGCAAAAAGCCCTTGAAGAACAAAGTCATAAAGACTCACTAAGTGTTAAGCAAATCACTTCTACTGCTGACACTGCACATCTTGCTACAATAGCCTCAGCGGATAGTACATCTGGTACTACTGACTCGCTAACACAGCCGGTGCAAGAATTGAAAGAGGAGATTTTAGAAAATGACCTGATGAAAGTGACTTTTACTAATAAAGGAGGTAAAATCAAGGAAATTTTTCTGAAAAAATATTTAAAAAGTGCCGAGGATGATAAAGGAAAAGAAGTTCGTTCACCCTTGTTTCTAATGAATGATCCAACAAATCAGTTTTCTTACCAATTACCCCTTAACCAGGGTACTACCCTATCTACTGATAAATTATCGACTGAACTGTCTAAAAGCGGCAATCAGATTAAATTCAGAACAGACCTGGGTCAAGGAAAAATACTTGAACAAAGTTATCAATTTGGTAAGAAAGAATACACAATGGATTATTCTTCCAAATTAATAGGAGGTGCTCTAAGTGAGCCTATATCACTCACTTGGAAGAATACACTAGGTAAATTGGAAAAAAATGACAAGTATGAACACACTTATTCTACTCTGTACTATAAATCTCCAAAAGAAAATCCCGACTATGCTTCATATTCTAAAGATGCCAGCATCAATATAGAGCCGACTCAAAAAGTACAATGGGTATCTTCACTCAATCAGTTTTTCAATACTACACTCATACCGGCTGAGCCATTCGAATCAGCTAAGATGACTGTGACGCAGGGAAAACCGGAAGAAAAATATTTAAAAAGATTTGAGACTTCGCTCGTCCTTCCTCAGGGCTTCAGCAAAGGTGCTCCATTCTCGATGACCATCTATTCGGGACCTAATGACTTCGAAGGATTGAGAGCTTTTAATAATGATATGGAAGACCTGGTGCAATTTGGTAGTAGTATTATGGGGACTATCAATCGCTGGGTAATTAGACCTATTTTCAAATTCTTGGGTACTTTTATCGGCAATCCTGGATTAATAATTTTTCTATTGACTCTCATTGTTAAGCTGGCACTATTTCCACTTACATATAAGATGATACACAGCCAGTCTAAAATGTCTGCGCTCAAGCCCCAATTAGAAAAACTGAAAGAAAAAAATGGAGGTGATCAGCAGAAAATGCAGATGGAGTCTATGGCTATGTATCGAGAATTTGGTGTCAATCCTCTGGGAGGGTGCCTCCCTATGGTCTTGCAAATGCCCATATGGTTTGCTCTATACCGATTCTTCCCTGCGTCTATTGAGTTCCGTCAGGCTCCTTTCTGGTGGGCTACTGACTTGTCCAGTTATGATGCTTTTCTTACATTTCCATTCAATGTGCCCTTATTGGGTCATCACTTAAGCTTATTTACGGTACTTTGGACAGTCACTACATTACTTTATACTTGGTATAACTTCAAGAATGTGGATACTACTTCTACAATGAATAACCCGATGATGAAATATATGCAATACGTTATGCCAGTAATGTTTATGTTTTTCTTTAATAGTTTTGCATCAGGTTTGACAGTATATTTGGTGTTCAGTAATATTATTAATATAGCCCAAACTATTCTTACCAAGAGTTATCTGATCAATCACGATAAGATTGAGAAGCAATTACATGCATTTAAGGCGAAACCCAAAAAGAAGAAGTCAGGTTTTCAAGAAAGACTCAATACAATGATGCAGGAGCAACAGAGATTAGCAGAGGCAAAGAAAAAATCTGGTAAATAGTAGCCTCACATGCAGACTTATTCGGACCTATTAACTAGTTAATGAGAGTCGCACCTTTAGTCTTTAAGGACCCTGTAGGGGTTTTGGGATCAGGTACCTTTGGTATTACCGTAGCGCATCTGCTTTCTCAGAATGTACAAGTTCTATTATATAGTCGTAGCGGAGACATTGTAGATCAGATAAATACAAAACATACTCTGCATGGTTACCCCCTGCATGAGAGAATCTCAGCTACCAATGATTTAAGTGAAATAGCACAGTGTTGCAATTTGATATTTCCGGTAATTCCTTCTGAATTCTTTCGACAATACATTCGAATGATTTCACCTCATTTGAGTCCAAGGCACATTTTAATTCATGGCACTAAAGGGTTTGATGTTATTAAGCAGGATCCTATTTTAATGGATGACCATATAAGCGGGCTATCCCGGCAGAACATTAGAACTATGAGCGAGGTAATCCTGGAGGAGACCAATGTGCTCCGAGTAGGTGCTCTGGCAGGACCTAATTTATACAAAGAAATAATGGAAGGCCAATATGCTGCAACAGTAATCGCTAGTAAGTTTGATGAGGTAATAAAGATCGGCCAGCGGGTCCTGGATGGTCCTCGATTTGCAGTTTTTGGCTCTTATGAAATTTTAGGAGCTGAACTATCAGGTGCTTTGAAGAATATTATTGCATTGTGCACCGGTATGCTGAATGGGCTTGGCATGGGAAAAAATATAGAAGCTTTGCTCATCACGCGGGGTCTTAGAGAACTTATATATATTGGAAAGGCTATGAATGTGCCCACCCGGGCTTTTCTAGGTACATCCGGCATAGGCGATTTAATCGCCACAGCTACCAGTAGCTCTAGCAGAAACTATGCATTTGGTCAGCGTCTTGCTAAAGGAGAATCTGTGGATACTATTTCTACCAGCATGAGCGGAGTGGCGGAAGGGGTGAGAGTTCTACGCATCACAAATGAGCTAATCAAGCACTATGAAGTGAATGCTCCCATCATTACTCTGTTGCATAAAGTAGTCTTCGAGGGATATGATATATACAAGGCCATTGACTTTTTAATGCGCTATCCTTATGTCCAAGATGTAGATTTCATTTGATTTCAGAAAATATTAACATATTCGTTAAGGAAATCTTAAATTATTTTACGCTTTTTTGACCTTTCTGGAACTTATCGTCTCAGTAAAACATTACTTAATACTTGTAAAAGCCTTTGTAGGCATCAATATCTTTCGAAAAAAATATTTTCAAGAAAGCGATGTGAAGTCTAAAAAGGTTATATCTTTGCTTAAATTTTAACATAACTTTAAAACTTTATCTAGAAATGAAAAAAGTATTCATGTCATTGATGTTTGCTGGCTTATTAACTGCTGGCCTTACTTCTTGCAAAAACGAAACTCCTACTGAGCAGGCTGCTGATCAAATGGAAGAAACAACTGAAATGAAATCTGACTCTGTAGAACAAAAATCTGACATGGTTAAGGATTCAATGGAAACATCAGGAGAAGCTAAAGCTGATTCAATGAGAGAAGAAGCGAAATAATATTTGCTTTCCTACGAGAAAAAAAGGCTGTGAGTAGTTTACTCGCAGCCTTTTTTATATGTCAAAAGGATTATATACCTTTGCAATCTTTCGGAGCTTAGCTCAGTTGGTTTAGAGCGCTTCCTTGACAGGGAAGAGGTCACTGGTTCGAATCCAGTAGTTCCGACAAACCATTTTTCTTACTTTAAATTTTAAGCTATGAAACAATTATTTGTCGCCTTATTTTTAATGGCCTGTGGAGTTACCACCTATGGACAATCTGTCAATCTAAATGGCAAACTAGATGCACTCAAAGGGCAGAAAGAGATCATGGTAGAGTACACTTACAACGATATGAAAGTGGGTAAAATGACCGAAACAGAATACGTGAATAAAAAAGTATCTGAATACAATGCGAAAGAAGCCGGCCGCGGCGATAAATGGAAAGGGGACTGGGTTGCTGACCGTACAGGCAGATTCGAACCTCAATTTGAGGAATTATTTAATGAATATTCAAATAATATCAAGATCACCGAAAAAGCAAAAACCGGTTATACATTGCAAGTAAATACTGATTTTACAGAACCTGGATTTAATGTATATGCAGTTAAGAAGAGGGCAAAGATTGACCTCACAGTCAGAGTAATTGAAAATGCAACTAAGAAAGAAATTGCTACCATCGAGATTAAAAATTCGCCGGGTAGAGACGTAATGGGATATGACTATGATACCGGCTCTCGAATACAGGAAGCGTATGCCAAGGCGGGTAAAGAACTGGGTAAACTATTCAATAAAAAGATTTAGTAATACATTTTAAAATGGGAAGACGATTAGCAGTTGTCTTCCCCTTTTCTATTATCCAATTGTTCATAAACTGCAATCACTTGCTTCGCCGGAGCAACATCATGGACACGCAAGATATTCGCTCCTCTCTCAAGTGCTGCCATATGAGCAGCACATGTAGCCGGCAGTACTTCCCCCGGACTAGAGTTTAGAAGTCTCCAGAACATTCCTTTTCTAGAGACTCCGGCTAGAAGTGGATATCCCAACAAGGAAAAGACCTCCAATTTGTCAAGAAGCTCATAGTTCTGAATTAAGTTTTTCGAAAAGCCGAAACCAGGATCTATAACCATGTCCTGCACTCCCAAGGACTTATATCTTGCGGTCAAATGCAAAAAGTAATCTACCATCTCTAAGATGAGATCATCGTACTGAGTCAGATGCTTCATATTCATCGGCGTGCCTCGCATGTGCATCATAATGTAAGGTACCCCATATTCTGCTGCCAATAGTGGAAGATTGGGATCAAGGCGTCCCGCAGAAATATCATTGATCATAGATGCCCCTGCCTCGATTGCACCGCGTGCAACCTCCATTCGATAGGTGTCTATTGAAATAATTGCCTCTGGAAAAGATGAACTTATGGCTGCAATTACCTCTTCTACCCTTCCCAATTCTTCTGAAATGGAAATTTCAGGAGCATCAGGACGCGTGGACATACCGCCTATATCCAATATATCTGCACCCTCCGCAAGCATTCTTCCTGCTACTTCAAGCGCCTCATCTAAGCTCTGAAAACGGCTCCCGGCATAGAAAGAATCATAATTTACATTGATGATACCCATCACTTTGGGGCGAGTGAGATCGAGCAGTGAGCCCTTACAATTTAAAGTCAAAGTGAACTATTCAATAGTGATTACAATAAAAATCCCAAGGATACACCTGTATGAATTTGCTTCCATTGTATGTCTTTATTGTAAAAAAAACTATTCTTAGCCAGACCTGCGGCCCCACTCAGTCTAAGAAATAACCCATTGGATGTAATGAGGCCCAAGTTCAAACCAAAACCATAATCAATATGACTTATACCTTCCTCAGAAAAGTTTACTTTTGAAGAGGTTGAAAATTCTACTGGAAAACTGGTGCTTTCAGAACTAAAACTCTTCTTTCCATTAACCAAATAGGTTAGAAAAGGTCCTGCACCTGCCATAAATCTAATCTTACGAGGATTACCTAAATATAACTGAGCATTTAGTGGAAGTGTAATCCTGTTAAAATCATAGACAGCAGATGTTGAGAACTGGCTTCCATTGGGATCTATAAAGGGAAATACCTTGATTTTGCTACCGCTTTGATCAAAGTAGAGACCTGATTGCAACCCAAACATATCTACGAACTTCTTTTCGACGGCGACCCCAACCTTAAGACCAAAATTCACTTCGTCATTAGAAGCTTTCTCTCCTTTTACGGTATAGTTAAAGAAAGAATAGTTTAGTCCTACCTCTGGCCCAATGTTTATTTCGGACTGAGCCATTAATTGATTCTCTCCCCAAACCAGCAAAAAGAAAATGAAAAGTCGGAAATACGCCATAATGTTGCTTTTTTCTGTCAATAAAACGATTAAAATTATAATAATTAAAGATATCAAATAAAAATTATGCATCTATAGCCTGATCTCTATGATTTTAATTTAATTACTACAGTTGTGATATTCAATAATTGAACAAAGTATTTACGGCTGATTATCAAAACCTTAATTCTTAATTAACGGCGTTTTATGGTGATTCCTAATCAAAATACAAATAAATTTCTTTTCTTTGAGTTTCTATGGTGAGGTAATTTTGTCTTAACTAAAGTTTAAGTAAATTTTTACATTCAATAGCAACAAATCCCTTTCATCGGATAGTTATAAGACTATAACTCCAGATTATTTAACAGAAAATAAGACGTGGTCCTATGAACAATACATTTTTATTAAGAAAGTCATTTTTAATTCTACTTTTCGCTATTATTTTACTTCCCTACCTATCTGGTCAGTGCCTTAGTGGAGACTGCCAAAATGGTATAGGTGTATTAAAATTCAAGAGTGGAACGACATATATTGGTGAGTTTGAAGAAGGTAAGTTTCAGGGAGTCGGAGTACTCCTCTATACCAATGGAAATAAATTCATTGGCAGATGGGAGAATGATATGCGCTCTGGATACGGAAAACTCTTGCTTTCCAATGGCACCCGATATGAAGGCGAGTTTTTAGAAAATAAATTTGATGGCTACGGTACCTTCCAATATGGGGATAAATCTGTTTTTTCCGGTATGTGGACAGCCAGTTACCCCAATGGTCCTGGAAAATATAAGAGATCAGATAATGAAATCATAGAAGGAATATGGCAAAATGGTTCCCTGAGCGAATTGAAAAATATCAGCAGTCTCATCAAAGGAAAATCTAAAAAACTGCGCAATTGTAATCGTGCAGAATGTAACTCAGGACTGGGCACATTTGATTACGAAGATGGCTCTAGATGGGAAGGACAGTTTTTTGAAGGTAACCCGGAAGGTGTAGGTATGTGCACCTATTCAAATGGTGATGTATACTTCGGCCTATGGGATGAAGATAAACCGGATGGGTTTGGCTCGATGTACTATAGTGGTGGCAAAAAATTAACTACCGTTTGGAATCAGGGCCAACCGGCAAAGGAAGAAGATGCGAGAGAAGAAAAGGCGATTGTACAAACCAATAATCCATTCAATAAACAAGTGAAAATATGGGCGGTAATCATAGGCACCAGTAGATATGAAAATTTGCCTACATTAAAATATACTGATGATGATGCATATCAGATCTATGCATTTTTAAAAAGCCCTGAAGGAGGCGCTGTACCGGATGAACAATTAAAAATTCTTATCGACGAATCTGCAACCCGGGATAACATAATGAAGACTATAAAAAACACATTTTATCAAGCAGACAAGAATGATGTCGTCTTTCTTTATTTTGCCGGGCACGGCATCAATGGCTACTATTTGCCAACTGATTCAGATGGTTATAAAAATAAGATCAGTTATGACGAAATCAAGCGAGTACTTGAAACCACTGAAGCTAAGCACAAAATCTGTATTGCCGATGCCTGTTATTCAGGGAGTTTACTTGCACAGCGCTCAGCATATGGTGAATCACTGGATTTATTCTATTCCACTTTTGAAAAGACTAAAGGAGGAACAGCCTTTCTGTTGTCCTCTAAACACGAAGAAGTTTCTCTTGAGTCCTCAGGCGTGAGACATGGTATATTCAGCCACTTTTTGTTAGAAGGACTGAAAGGTGGAGCTGACATAAATAGTGATAAGATAATCACCATAAAGGAGCTTTATGATTTCGTCTATAAAAATGTACGTCAATACTCAGGCGAGACTCAGACTCCTGTAATAGCAGGCAATTATGATGATAATATGCCGGTAGGTGTAGTTCGTTTTTAGTTACCGAAAGTGATTTCCAGATTCAGACAAAATTAATTTCGGGTTCTAGCTCAATGCCGAAGGTTTTGCTAACCATTTGCTGTATCTGCTCCGAGAATTGTTTGATTTCTGCGCCGGTTGCGTTGCCCCAATTGATCAGAACCAATGGCTGTCGTGCATGACAGCCTGTCTCACCCACTCTCTTACCTTTAAATCCACAGTATTCTAGCAGGAATGCAGCAGGTACTTTTATACTACTTTCGTCAACTCTATAGCCCGGTATGGTTGGGACCTTTGTTTTTATTTGCTCGAAAAGTTCCATTTCAATGATGGGATTCTTGAAGAAACTGCCTGCATTGCCAATCTTATTTGGATTGGGTAATTTTTCTTTTCTGATAGCAACTACAGCGTCAAATACCTGACGAGGTGTGACAGGTGCATTTCCACCAGATGCATTAATGTAGTGTAATATATCTCCATAATGGGTATTTACAAGGCCATCTTTTCGAAGAGCCAATGTGACTGACAAGATAAAATATCGACCTTTTAGCTGATTCTTAAATACACTATTCCGATAGCCAAACATACAAGCAGCATTGTCAAATAGGATTGTTTTACCTGTCCATTTATCCACTGCCTCTACTTCGTAGAGTACATCTTTTAGTTCCACCCCATAAGCTCCTATATTTTGGATGGGAGCTGCGCCGCAAGTTCCAGGGATTAAAGCCAGATTCTCTATTCCATTCAGTCCCAACTCAAGAGTTTCTGCGACAAACTGGTGCCAATTTTCACCTGAGCCTAACTTTATTAGTGTGATCTCTTCATCCTCTCTTATGACCTCTCGTCCGGAAATCCGGTTAATTACAACAAGCGGAATTTTATTTTCCAGAATTAATACATTACTGCCACCACCCAATAAAAGAGGTTGTCGCTCACTGAATAGACCTGATTCTATATGTAGATACAGCTCCTCTCTGCTTTGTAGCATAATGACTTCCTCTGCAAATACATCACAGTGGAAAGTATGCAGATCTTTGATTGAGATCATTAAATTATCAATTGAGCTTGCCCACCATATCTTCAGGGCGCACCCATGCATCAAATTCCTCACCTGTAAGATAACCCAGTTTGATAGCAGTCTCTCTCAGTGTAGAATGATCTTTATGAGCTGTCTGGGCTATTTCTGCCGCTTTATAATAACCTATTTTAGGATTTAGAGCAGTGACTAACATCAATGAATGCTCCAAGTTGGCCTGTATATTAGGTAAAATAGGTTCTATACCACGTGCGCACTTTTCTTCAAAGGAGAAGCATACTTCCCCAATCAGCTTAGCACTATGTAGAAAATTGGCAATCATGACTGGCTTAAATACATTCAGTTCGAAATGCCCAGTTGCTCCACCTACAGAGATAGCCACATCATTACCCATCACCTGAGCTGAGACCATGGTCATTGCTTCACATTGTGTGGGATTGACTTTACCGGGCATTATAGACGAGCCAGGTTCATTGTCCGGAATTGAAATCTCACCTATACCACAACGTGGACCAGAGGCTAAAAGTCTGACATCATTAGCGATCTTCATCATGGATACAGCTACCATCTTCAATGCGCCGTGTGCCTCTACGATCGCATCGTGAGCTGCCAGTGATTCAAATTTATTTGGTGCTGTGACGAATGGCAAACCTGTTAGTGCAGCTATTTCGGCGGCGACATTTTCGGAATATCCCACTGGCGTATTGATTCCCGTACCGACAGCGGTGCCGCCCAGGGCCAGCTCTGACAGGTGAGTCATTGAATTATGAATGGCTTTTAATCCATAACTCAATTGTGCAGCATAACCTGAGAATTCTTGCCCTAGAGTGATTGGAGTTGCATCCATTAAATGCGTACGACCTATCTTGACTATCCTCATGAATTCCTGCGATTTCTGAGCTAGGGTAGCTTGAAGCTTTTCAATACCCGGCAGAGTCTTATCTACTAATATTTTGTACGCCGCTATATGCATAGCCGTAGGAAATGTGTCATTAGAAGATTGTGACTTATTTACATCATCATTAGGTGCTATTACTTTTTTTTCATCAGCGAGATTGCCCCCTTGCATTACATGGGCTCGGTAAGCTATTACTTCGTTGACATTCATATTTGATTGAGTGCCTGAGCCTGTCTGCCAAACAACTAGTGGAAACTGATCATCCAGTTTGCCTTCTAAGATTTCATCACAAACTTTGGAAATGAGGTCTTTCTTATCTTCTGTGAGGATTCCTGCCTTAAAGTTAGTAATAGCCGCTGCTTTTTTCAGATAAGCAAAAGCCCGAATAATCTCTATTGGCATTCGATCAGTATCTCTTGCAATTTTAAAATTCTCAATTGACCTTTGTGTTTGTGCACCCCAATATTTATCTGCTGGCACTTGCACCTGACCCATTGTATCCTTTTCTATTCTAAAGTCCATTTTTTTAATTCTTTATGATATATTCAATTATAAACCGAGGCCCTGACTGGTCAGCCAATCCCTATATTTATTTGCCTTCTGACGATGGCTTTCAAAAGTTTCACTAAAATCATGAAAGCCCGAGTAATCTGGTCGTGCTACCATATACAAATACTCATGCTTCTCATAATGGAGCACTGCATCAATACCAGCAATAGATGCCATATATATAGGGCCAGGAGGTAACCCATCGACCCGGTATGTATTGTAGGGAGAATTCAGTTCTACCATCCGCTGGCTGATTCGCTTAACGGTAAAATCACCATTGGCAAAAACTACTGTAGGATCTGCCTGTAAGCGCATATTATTTTTCAATCTATTAAGATACAAACCTGCTATAGCCGGTTTTTCTGAATTATTTCGAGATTCCTTATCTACTATAGAAGCTAATGTATAAACTTGATCTTTAGAAAGGTGAAGAGAATCCAATCTTTCAACTCTGTCTCTGGCACTCCAAAATTTCTTATTTTCTGCAACCATTTTTTGCATAAAGCTTTCAGGGCTAATATTCCAGAAGAACTCATAAGTATTTGGGATAAACAATGATAAAGCATTGGCTGTATCCACCCCATTAGCCCGCAGTAATTCAGGATTTAAAAATGTCTCAATAAAATGAATAGAGTCATATTCAAGGTTCTTCCCGATTAATGCGGCTAGGTTTTCAATAGTTCGGACCGGATTAATAACTAATTTAACCGGGACCTGCGGCCCGCGAGCCATTTCGTCCAGCAATCGAATCAGATTCCACCCCGGAATTATCTTGAATCGGCCTTCCCGAAGATCGTCATTACTGAATCTCATGAGCCGGGCAGTTTTCAGAAGTTCACTACTGCTGTTGATATATCCTCGTGCCACAAGACTATCTGCCACATTCTGAAGGTTATTACCATGGTATACCAAAACAAATTTTCCTTCTGCTTTTGCCTGTACTGCAGGCAGAAAACTACCTTTAAAATATAAGAACACTATGACTGCTAATCCAAAAAAAATGATAAGCAGATACTTAATTTTACGTGACATACAAATAATTCTAATTGTAAGTAAGTATTAGTTAATACTGTTCATTTTCATTTGGGAAATCGCCTGACTGTACGTCCTTGATATAATTACGAAAAGCCACTTCCATTTTATCATAAAGATCTTCATATCTACGTAGGAACCTGGGTTTAAATTCTTTAGTAATGCCAAGAAGATCATGTGTTACTAATACTTGGCCGTCTACTCCATTCCCGGCGCCAATGCCTATGACCGGGATAGTTAGTTCAGCTGCAGCCCTTGCAGCCAAAGCAGCCGGAATCTTTTCAAGTACAATACTAAAGCAGCCAATTTCTTCAAGAAACTTGCAATCAGAAATTAGTTTATCAGCCTCTGCATCCTCTTTTGCGCGGACAGTATAGGTACCGAACTTGTATATGCTCTGGGGGGTCAGTCCCAGGTGACCCATGACAGGAACACCTGCAGTCAATATCCTTTTAATAGAATCACCGACCTCACGGCCTCCTTCCAACTTAACACCATGTGCTCCTGCTTCTTTCATAATTCGTACTGTCGATCGAAGTGCAATCTTGCTATCCCCCTGATAGGACCCAAAAGGCAAATCCACTACAACAAAACTTCTTTTCACTGCTCGTATTACAGATGAAGCGTGATAGATCATCTGATCAAGAGTGATGGGCAATGTGGTCTCATGTCCAGCCATTACATTGGAAGCAGAATCACCCACCAATATAATATCTACACCGGAGGCATCAATAATCTTTGCCATGGAATAATCATATGCAGTTAACATACTGATTTTTTCACCTACAGTTTTCATATCCAATAAAACCTGGGTTGTTACTCTTTTTACTTCTGTATGGATGGACATATATCTAGTTAAAATTTGAATGCAAGTTAAATATTTGACTAATTTCGCAGAAAGATTATTAGATGTTATTGACAATTAAACGTATAATACCCCTATTTCTCATTGTCTTCCTATTCCATTCATGCAATAATGACCTAGAACTACTTGGCCCTAGGGAAGAGAAACCAGTGGTCTATGGTGCGCTCAACAAATCTGATAGTATCATTTATATCAGACTTGAAAAAATATTTGCAGATGAGAATACAGCTCCCGTGACTTTGGCACAAGACCCTGCAAATTTATACTATGATAATGCGAAAGTAACCCTATCCACTGAAGGCTGGTCTGGTGAGCTAAATAGAGTAGACGCTGCCTCGCTCGGATTTCCACGACAATCCGGTCCATTTGCCGATGTACCTAATTACATTTATTACATACCTACCTCCGAAGTTCTACTGAATCCGGGTAAAGAATATACCTTAAATATTGAAGTGAACAACAAGACATTTAGCGCCAAAACCGTATTAATTGACGGTATCATACTCTATGCTCCAGATCCCACCAAACCATTTACTATTATTCCAAAAGTGTCCGGTAAATTACCTACGCTGGAATTGGACCCGGTCAGTAAGAATCCCAATGCAGCTCCTCGTGTAATCTCAGTGTTTCTCACCCTGAATTATTCCGAGAAGAGCAACGAGACGGGTGGAAAATATGTAACGAAGGAGATTGAAGTGGGTCTGGTCAAAGACGCACCAATAAATGGGTTATCCTTAGACTATGATCCTCAGATATTTTATGCTGCCTTACAAGATAAAATGACTACCGGCGCTGATATCACCAGGATAGCTAATAATATGAAACTAAAATTTATCACAGGTGGCAAGGAATACATCCAATATAATCAGTCTGTAGGTGCTAATAGCGGTATAACTTCGACAGCCGACTTCCCGGTTTATTCCAACATTGAAGGTGGTATAGGCATATTTACTTCAAAAAATGTACAAACCTTTAACAATATCGGTCTGTCAAAACCTACACTCGATTCCATTGCACTAAGCCGCTTCACTAAAAACCTTGGATTTAAATAAGGTTGATCCCTGAATTGGCAGAATTCACCAACTCTATTTTCTTATTTTAGGATAATTTGTCCTACCATGATAGTATAGTTCAATCTCTACTGTCAATTTGTCATTTCACCTTTCGTTGGTTATACTTTTGATTGAATTAGTTTGTACAATTAATTCAATAACAAAAATATAAATACATAAGCATGGGAAAAATTATCGGTATTGACTTGGGAACTACTAACTCTTGCGTATCTGTAATGGAAGGTAATGAGCCAGTAGTTATTCCAAATGATGAAGGTGCAAGGACTACTCCCTCTGTAGTGGCCTTCATGGATAACGGAGAGCGAAAAGTAGGTGCGCCGGCTAAACGACAGGCTATAACCAATCCTCAACGCACAGTGGCCTCAATCAAAAGATACATGGGCGCCAGATACAGCGAAATAACAGATGAGGCCAGCCACGCTGCCTATAAGGTAGTGAAAGGTGATAATGATACGGTCAGGGTGGAAATCGATGGCCGTCTTTATACTCCACAGGAGATTTCTGCTATGATACTACAGAAAATGAAAAAAGTTGCCGAGGATTTCTTGGGTCAACCAGTTACTGAAGCGGTCGTAACAGTACCGGCATACTTCAATGATTCTCAGCGTCAGGCTACTAAAGAAGCAGGAGAAATCGCCGGTCTTACAATAAAGAGAATAATCAATGAGCCTACTGCAGCTGCACTGGCTTATGGATTGGACAAAAAGCACAAGGACACAACTATAGCGGTCTATGACCTGGGTGGTGGAACTTTTGATATCTCAGTTTTGGAACTTGGAGATGGCGTCTTTGAAGTTAAGTCTACTAATGGTGATACTCACTTGGGTGGTGATGACTTTGACAGAGTAGTTATTGACTGGTTGGCAGATACCTTCAAACAACAAGAAAATATAGATCTTAGAAAAGATCCAATGGCACTTCAACGCTTAAAAGAGAGTGCAGAAAAGGCAAAAATTGAATTATCAAGCGGAAATGAGACTGAAATCAACCTCCCTTATGTTACCGCAGTAGATGGTGTGCCTAAGCACCTGGTTACAAAGTTGACAAGAGCAAAATTTGAACAACTGGTTGATGAGTTGGTGCGCAGAACAATAGAACCTTGCCGTCAAGCTATCAAAGACGCAGGTATTTCTACAAGCGACATAGATGAAGTTATCCTGGTAGGTGGTTCTACCCGAATACCTAAAGTTCAACAAGCAGTGGAAGAGTTTTTCGGCAAAAAACCACATAAAGGTGTAAACCCGGATGAGGTAGTTGCCATTGGAGCTGCCATACAAGGTGGTGTACTAAGTGGTGATGTAAAAGATGTTTTATTGCTAGATGTGACTCCATTGTCACTTGGTATTGAAACAATGGGTGGAGTCTATGATGTAGTGATAGAATCCAACTCTACCATTCCAACCAAGAAATCTAAAGTTTACTCCACAGCGGCTGACAACCAGCCTTCAGTAGAGATTCACATACTGCAAGGGGAGAGACCGATGGCAAAGGACAATAGAAGCGTGGGTCGATTTATACTCAATGATATTCCACCTGCACCCAGAGGTTTGCCTCAAATCGAAGTTGCTTTCGACATCGATGCCAACGGTATACTAAGTGTAAGTGCAAAAGATAAAGGAACCGGCAAAACTCAAAACATCAAAATAGAAGCTTCTACAGGTCTTTCTAAGGAAGAGGTAGAGCGTATGCGTGCAGAAGCTACTGCAAATGCAGATACTGATAAGATTGCCAAAGAGCGCATCGAGAAATTGAACGCTGCTGATTCGATGATCTTCCAGACTGAAAAGCAGCTAAAAGAATATGGTGACAAGATCTCAGCAGGTAATAAATCTGCCATTGAATCCGCATTAAATAATTTGCGCGAAGCTCACAAAACAGAAGATTTGGCTAACCTTGATACTGCTACTGAAGCGCTCAATACTGCTTGGCAGGCAGCAAGCCAGGAGATGTACTCTGCAGGTCAGGGTGCTGATGCTGGTGCGGGTGCTAATCCTCAGGACAATGGTGGTCAGCAAGATCAGCAGAATCAAAGTGGGAACACAGAAGATGTTACAGATGTCGAATTTGAAGAAGTCGACAATAAATAAACGTGTAAGTTTTAATTGTTTTCAAAGAGCAGCAATCCTGAATATCGGTTGCTGCTCTTTTTATTTGCCTCCGGAATATACTAGATTAGTATATAAGTCTTGTTATTATATCTTTACAGCCTTAATTCTCAAAACAGCAGTATAGATATGGTTCTCAGTGTAATCATCCCGGCATATAATGAAGAAAGAACTATTTCGGATATATTAAATAAGGTCTTACAAACTGAGTTAATAGGTGGTACACAGAAAGAAATCATTCTGGTAGATGACTGCTCTACCGACAATACACATGGAATTATTGATGATTATATAAATACACACCCTGAAGCATCTATTCAATACGTCCGACATACAGTCAACAGGGGAAAGGGTGCAGCCTTACGCACCGGTATCCAGTCCGCCACAGGAGATTATGTTATCGTCCAGGACGCCGATTTGGAGTATGACCCACAAGAGTTCAATATCCTTTTAAGACCCATTTTGGATGGTTTTGCAGATGTGGTATTTGGTAGTCGTTTCTCAGGTGGAAATGCACATCGTATTTTATTTTTTTGGCATACTGTGGGAAACAAATTCCTTACGTCCTTGTCAAATATGATGACTAATCTGAATCTGACTGATATGGAAACATGCTATAAAATGTTTCGACGGGATATCATCCAATCTATTTCTCTGAAGGAAAATAGATTCGGATTCGAACCAGAGGTAACTGCCAAAGTCGCCCGCATTCCAAATATTCGTATTTATGAGGTCGGTATCTCCTATTATGGCCGGACATATGCAGAGGGAAAGAAAATAAATTGGAAGGATGGGTTCAGGGCTATCTATTGCATCATAAAGTATAATATGTTCTCGAGATAAGCTTCTCAAATTTGGTGCCTTCCATCCACCCCATTTGCATCAATCTGAAGATATAAATTACCCGATTTTTAAATGAAGAGAATCAACGGCTGATTCACTTTAAAACAAATTAGTGGGTGAAACAAAAAAAATTACATATTAAACTTTCTTTAATCTGTACAGATTATATTATCTTTGAGCCAGAACAAAGCAGCCCTTAGGCAGCAAAGAATCATAAACCTAACTGAACAATGAAATTCTCTTCTCAACTGATCGAGCAGGCCGTAGAGTCATTTAATTCACTTCCCGGCATAGGCCGAAAATCAGCGCTGAGATTAGCACTTCACCTTTTGAACAAGGACCCACAATGGGTTCAAAAGTTTTCAGATTCATTCGTCAATTTACGTAATAAGCTGAAGGAATGTTCGGTGTGTCACAATCTGGGTGACCAGGAAATATGCGCCATCTGTCAGGATCCAAAGCGCGATCGCAATGTTATCTGTATTGTAGAATCTATCAGGGATCTCATTGCCATAGAAGAGACCGGCTTATTTCATGGTAAGTTCCATGTGCTGGGCGGCCTTATCTCACCTATAGACGGGATCGGCCCTGATGATTTACATCTGGATGATCTGCCCAACCGTATTCAGGAGGCGCAAGTGAAAGAAGTAATCATGGCTATCAGTCCCAACATCGAAGGCGAGACCACCATGTATTACATCTCTCGTAAGCTGGGGGAGCTAGATATTAAGATTACCACTATTGCGAGGGGAATATCCTTTGGTGGTGACCTCGAATATGCTGACGAGATCACGCTTGGTCGATCTATTGTTTCCAGAGTACCTTATCACCAATATACCGAAGTCTCTAACTGAGGTAATTACGGCTTACCAGCTTTCAATTAAATTTAATTTTAATCATATCAATAAAAGTCATTGACAATTGACTGATTATTGTTTATTATTGCTTGGCAATAGTATGCTATTAACTTCAATAATATGGCAGCCTATTTGCATATAACAAGCACATAATTGAAGTACACATGATAAAAATGATCAGTCTTATATTGGGAGGTGGGGCCGGAACCCGACTATATCCCTTGACCGCTCAAAGATCTAAACCGGCAGTATCGATAGGAGGAAAATACAGACTGATAGATATTCCCATATCCAATTGTCTCAATTCAGGTCTAAAACGAATGTTTGTTCTAACCCAATACAACTCAGCTTCGCTCAACAAACACATCAAGAATACTTTCAGTTTTGATGCTTTTACACATGGTTTTGTAGATATACTGGCAGCAGAGCAGACTTACGGAAATGACCAATGGTTTCAGGGAACAGCCGATGCGGTGCGTCAGTCGATGCACCATCTCATCAATCATGATTATGACTATATACTCATACTTTCAGGAGATCAGCTATACCAAATGAATTTTGAAGAAATGGCCAATTTCCATATCGAGCATGGAGCTGACCTTACTATTGCCACTATTCCTGTAGATGCGCGGGATGCACCTTCCTTCGGTATCATGAAAGTCGATCAGGATAAATCCATTCCAAGATTTATAGAGAAGCCAAGCAAAGATTTATTGGCAGAGTGGGAATCTCCTGTAGGTGAAAAAAGCCAAAAGCAAAAAAGGAATTATCTGGCTTCTATGGGTATATACATTTTCAATAAAAAGGCACTAGCTGAATTGTTCGAAGAAAATCCAAATGCGGTGGACTTCGGAAAAGAAATCATACCCCTGGCTATCAATACCGGACGCAAAGTAGTAAGTTTTGAATATGATGGATACTGGACAGACATTGGTAATATTAGATCATTTTTCGAAGCCAATCTGGAACTGACTGATGACATACCACAGTTCAATCTATTCGACAATAGAAATATAGTCTTTACGCATGCACGTATGCTTCCTCCCGGCAAGTTCTTGAAGACTATAGTTGATCATGCACTCATCGCTGACGGTGCTATAGTCCATGCCAGTTCAGTACAGCGATCTATAGTGGGTATCAGATCGCGTATTGGGAAGAATACGGTACTAAAAAATACCATTATGATGGGAAATGATTATTTCGAGTCGCTCGAAGAAATCGTGATGAATCCTGATAGAATAAACATGGGTGTGGGAGCAGATTCTCACATCGAAAATTGTATCCTCGATAAAAATGTACGTATAGGAGATAACGTTAAAATCATCGGCGAAGAAAATTTGGAAAATATGGATATGCCGGAATACACTATTGTAGATGGGATAATCGTAGTTAAGAAGAATGCTGTCATTCCTTCTGGCTCACAAATCGGATACTTAAAAGACTAATTATGGCAAATTTTCTATGTTTGGCAAGCTATTTCAAAGGCGAGGATTTTCTTAGGTATTGCAAAAATCAAGGCAATACAGTGTACCTGGTAACTTCAAAAGCTTTGGAGTCCAAACCATGGCCCAAGGACAGTATTGATGAAATATTTTACATTCAGGAAGATGAAAAACAGTTGTGGAATATTGAACATCTCATTTCAGGTACCGCTTCTCTATTAAGAGAGCGAGAGATAGATTCTGTGGTAGCCCTTGATGATTTCGATATTGAAAATGCTGCGGCCGTAAGAGAAGCCTTCCGGATTCCCGGTATGGGCTTAACTACTGCCAAGTACTTCAGAGATAAACTGGCTATGCGTACCAAGGCGGTGCATTCCGACATCAAAGTTCCTCCTTTCAGTGCACTCTTCAATGATGCAGAGATTGCTTCTTTCTTAGTAGAAAATCAACCTCCATGGCTCATTAAACCCAGGGGTGAAGCCTCTGCAGTGGGTATAGAAAAATGTTATACGGACGAACAAGTCTGGAATGTGCTGGATGTACTGGGACAGGAAAGATACAATTACCTCATAGAAGGCTTCATAGAGGGGGACGTATATCATGTGGATTCATTGTCTTTTGATGGTAAAGCAGTATTCTCTCAGGTGAGTCAATATCTGGAGACGCCCATGCGAGTGGCACATTCAGGCGGCATATTCAGGACAAAGACACTGTCTGATAAAATACCATTTAATAAAGCACTGAGGAAAGTCAATCAGAATTTACTGAAGGCTTTTGGAATGGAATATAGTGCGTCACACGCTGAATTTATTTACAGTCCAGTAGATAAAAAATTCTATTTTGTAGAAATAGCCAGCAGAGTCGGCGGAGCCCACATATCGGATATGATTCAGGTAGCTTCTAATGTCAATATTTGGGGTGAATGGGCCATAATTGAAGACTGCGCACTTAAGAAAATACCATATAAACTGGAAAATGTAAATAATCAGAACGCCGGCCTCATTATCTCACTTTCTCGGGATGAAAAAGCCGACTACAGTGCTTTCAATGCACCGGAGGTGGCCTGGAAATTGTCTCTGCCGTATCACATTGGTCTCATCATAAGCAGTCCGAATCAAGATCGGGTGGACGAACTGATGGAGAAATACACCACAATCATTCAAAATCAATTTTTCACCTCAGCCCCTATTACTAATCAGCACGCGCTATAAAAAACCACAAATACATGCCAGCCTTTCTCTGTATAGCTAGTTACTTCAAAGGAGCAAAATTCTTCAAAGCCTGCAAAGAGGCAGGTAATAAAGTCTATCTAGTTACTTCTACCAAATGGAAAGACAAGCCCTGGCCTCAGGAATATATCGATGAAATGTTTTTCATGGAACTTGATGAGGAGGGCAGTTGGAATATGAAGCACCTGATAGAAGGCGTTGCTTACTTCATGCGCGATCAGAAGATCGATCGAATCGTGGCACTAGATGATTTTGATGTAGAAAAAGCTGCTACACTTCGCGAACTGTTTCGTATCGGTGGAATGGGTCAGTCCATAGCCAATTATTTCAGAGACAAATTAGCTATGCGTATCAGAGCACTTGAAGCAAATGCAGCAGTGCCTGATTTCTCTGACATGTTTAACGATGAACATATCCGCCGATTCACTGAGACGGTACCTGCACCCTGGTTTATCAAGCCCCGGTCTGAGGCATCTACTATGGGTATCTATCAGTGTGAAAATGAAAAGCAAGTACATGCTTTTCTAAAGTCCCACTCTAATAGCCGCCATAAATACCTCATAGAGGCCTTTATAGAAGGAGAAGTGTACCATGTAGATTCTTTTAGCTCAGCCGGAAAGATTGTATTCAGTCAATCCAGTCAATACTTATCTCCACCATATGAGGTAACACATAGTTCGGGAATATTTAGATCCATCAGCGTCCAATATGGTAGCAATGATGACACTACCTTACAGAAATTAAATTCGTCTGTCCTACATGCATTTGGCATAAAAGATGGGCCCTCACATACTGAATTCATAAAGTGTAGAAAGACCGATCGGTTTTATTTCCTTGAAACTGCTTCAAGACTAGCAGGTGCCTTCATACCTGAAATGGTAGAAGCTGCTTCGGGAGTGGACCTATGGAAAGAATGGGCCTTATGCGAAACTGCGCTTTGTAAGGGCGAATCTTACAAAATCCCAAAGCGAAAACAAGAATATGCGGGTATAGTGACCTCATTGAGCAAATATCCCAGTCCCGATTATGATGATTTCAAAGCAAAAAAAGGTGAGATTTTTCATACGATTGAATTTATTCATCATGTGGGCTTGATAGTCAAGTCTTCGGATAGATCACGAGTAGAAGCACTCATCGAAGAGTTTACCGCACTGATACAGGAAAGATACCATGCTGATGGCTGCCTTCCAGAGAAGCGAGTATACTAAAGTACGTTCCTCTATTTTCAAAGCGCTGATTATCTTTGCATGTGCTTTTCCTCTATGATTTATTAACCCATGCTAGCCGATTGAAGGTACGCCATATTGCGGGCCAATCTGCCTACTATGACCCTACCCGACAGCTTAATGTAGCTATAACTCCGGAAGAAATGGTGCGTCAAGCGCTCATGCTACGGCTACACGAAGAGTTGAAGGTACCCTATACACTAATGAAAAGTGAGCAAGCGATAACCATAGGAAAACTCAGACATAGGATTGACTTAATCGTGTATAATCGCAAAGCGCAGCCGATTATGATTGTAGAGACCAAATCTCCTGAGGTCAAATTGACACAAAAGGTAGCAACACAGGCCGCTATTTACAATTCTATTATCTTCGCTCCCCTATTATTGATAGCCAACGGAATTAATGCAATGATTTTCGAGATTAATTTTGAAGACAAATCGGCAATACCTTTGGCAGAGATTCCTAAACTTGAGTTGGACTGATGGAAGAATTTCACCGGGATGTAGAGGGGTATTTTCATATGCAGTATCTGACTGCAAGAGATCATATTATTCCCTATTTGAAGCAATTTATGGACTTATCTACTCCACTCCGAATATTGGAAGTAGGTTGTGGTGAAGCAGGTGTGCTGAAAGCGTTTCATGATCAAGGCCATGATTGTACCGGTATTGAGCTGGAGAGTCATCGCATCGAAAGGGCTGAGAAGCTTCTTGCCCAGGAAATTGAAAGTGGCCGGATGCGCTTTATTGTGAAGAATATTTATGATATCGACCCACAGCAAGACCACCTTGAGTTATTTGACCTGATTATACTGAAAGATGTAATCGAACATATACCTCAACAGGAAAAGATTATGCCGGAGTTAAAAAAATTATCTGCTCCAGATGGATTCTTATTCTTTGCCTTTCCACCATGGCAAATGCCGTTCGGTGGTCATCAGCAAGTACTAAAAGACAAAAAGCTATCCAAATTGCCTTGGATGCATTTATTACCTGAGAGGCTATATAGAAAAATACTATTAAGCGGCGGTGACCAACCCTCTCTGATCGAGGAGCTTATCGAGCTTAAACATACGGGCATCACTATTGAAAAGTTCAGCCGAATTGCAAGCAGGACTTATGAGATCATAAATCAGAAACTTTATCTGATCAATCCAATATATCAGTACAAATTCAAAGTTAAACCTCTAGCCACTCCACCGGTACTGAGAAACCTACCTTTTATTAGAAATTTTTATTCTACCTGTGCTTATTTTTTACTTCGCAATAAGTCATAGATTTAAACCAATGCAGTTAAAATGGGAGCTACACGGCAGATGTGGCCAGGTCATAGTTTCTTGCCATAAGCCATCTCAAAGACATGATAATGCGTAGGTATTTATAATCCTCCGACACTACTGAAAGTGCTGATATTCAACAGATACTTTTATATGCATTGAAATTATCTTACCTTTGCGGCGAAATTTTATTCTGTAGAAATGGCGATTATAATCACTGATGAATGTATAAACTGTGGCGCGTGTGAGCCTGAATGCCCGAATAATGCCATCTATGAAGGTGGCATCGAATGGGCGATAAAGGATGGAACCGGGATTATCGGCCCATATACATTAAATGATGGTACAGTAGTTCAGCCCGATGAAAGAAATGCACCCATATCAGACGACTATTACTTTATCGTTCCTGATAAATGCACTGAGTGCGTAGGTTTTCACGAAGAGCCGCAGTGTGCTGCAGTATGCCCTGTCGATTGCTGTGTTCCTGACCCAGCCCATGTAGAGAGTAATGAAATATTACTCGATAGGAAAGAGAAACTCCACGTATAGATAGTTGGGAATTTGTATGTTGGCTATTTTGAGCGGACTTACAGTTGTTTGAAATTTTACGGTTTACCAACCACTTAGCAATGTTTATTATCTCACTCTGAGTTATAAATCTTCTTTTTATGATCCTTACCTCGTAAAGCCGGCGAGTATCTCGCCTACTCTACTACTCAGTGCCACACCCATGCCACCCATACGGACACCCACAAATATGCCGGGCGCATATTCTTCGATAATGGGCATCTTTACCTCACCAACGCCCAAAATGCCACTCCACGCATAATCAATGGTCGCAGTTTCGGTTCCTCCTACAAATTCGTGTAATTTTGACTGGAGCAAGTCCAATCCCTGTGGTGTAGTCCCCAGCTCATCAGTCGTTTCCGAAGTCCCTAAGAGATGGCGCCCTCCACCTATTAATACTCTGTTGCCAATATTTCGGATATAAAAATATCCACGGTCTAAATGGAAGCATCCGTTCAATCGCAATTCGGGCAATTCAGCGGTAACTATGACCTGATTGCGGACTGGTGCCACTTGCAGATCGTGAATAAGTTCACCCGCAAAAGCATTGGTGGTAATGAAAACACCCTTGGCTTGAATTTCACCAAGATTGGTCCTTACCAAGTGGGAACTTTGATCAATCTCATTTACAGACACACCATTTAATATTCGGATATTTTGTTTCAGACATATTTGAAGTAACGAAGTATAAAATAGACCGGTGTTAATACTTCCTTCGTACTGATTGAATATGCAATGATGTACACTCTTCAGGCCGAGAGGAGTATCAGATTCTATTGAAAATACATTTTTAAAGCCTATTGCCTCACTTACCATAGTTGAAATCAAATCAAATTTTTCAACACAAGTTTCGTATAGAGCTTCATCATTGGCTCCAAAGAGCTCATAGTTACCACTGGGTTTATAACCCATATGCTCATCTCCTATGGTCCTCCGGCTCAGTTGCAGACCTTCCCATCGCATACGAATCAAATGCTGCATCTGAGCTTCGCTCATATGAGTAGAGTCATCTACGAGTTCTGAGACACTGCCAAAGCAGGCAAAGCCCGCATTGCGTGTACTAGCACCACGTGAATAAGCACCACGCTCTAAAACAAGTATATGAGCTAGGGGATTTGTTTTTCTAAGAAAAAAAGCTGTAAACAGACCGACAAGTCCCGCCCCAACAATCACAAAATCAGGACTACCGATAAGCGACTTTTCTTCCCAATAACTCAGCTCAGACTGCAGATTTAGTCGGCTTTAGGATGGGGAAACATCTTACTCTGATCTTCATGGGTATTATCCAGGCATTTGAGATCTTTCTCGATGATGATATCCAACTGATCATCACCGAATTTTTTCTTGTAATACAAGCCCAGGTCAGCGCTCTTGATCCACTCCTTACCCATATCGATGGGGATACTGAGGGTGATATTCTGACCTTCAAGCGATACATTGATATCGGTCAGATCCACCAGAGCCACCATATAGGTCAATACATGATTTTGTCCAAATCCAAAGGGAGTAGCAGCAGTAACTAAACCAGTCGCATCTAACTGCTCGATGTCTTCCATGTCCAATCTAAACCTAACTGAATTTTTGTAAATCCTTATTTTCATAGCGTCAATTTTTTTTCCAATTATCTTTGAGCCCTACTGTCCTATTGAAAGTGATGTGTGCTGCGGTAGAATTCTTATCAACCGTAAAATAACCTTTTCTTAGGAATTGACAATGTTCTCCAGGCTTTAATTTTGAAATTGATTGCTCTGCTTTAGCATTTTGAATGACCTGAAGCGAGTTCTCATTGATATATGTCTTAAAATCATTGTCTTCGCTCATCGGATTCTCCACTTTGAATAGTCGATCGTATATCCTGACCTCCATATCCTCAGCATGAGTGGCATCTACCCAATGAATTGTCGACTTCACTTGAAGGCTAGAAGTATCTGATCCAGACCTGCTATTGGGATAGTAAGTGACTTTTAATTCTGATAGCTGCCCGTCGCCATCTTTGATGACCTCATCGCACTTAATGATATAACCGTGCTTTAGCCTTACCATACCCTCAGGTATTAATCTAAAGTATTTTTTTTCAGGTATTTCCATAAAATCATCCCGTTCAATATAAAACTGACCAGTCAGGGGAAGATTTCGTTCGCCGGCAGTTGAATCTTCAGGATTATTTTCTGCTTCCAGCCATTCTGTATGACCTTCCGGCCAATTGGTGATGGTAACCAATAAAGGATCCAGCACAACCATTTTGCGGAGCGCTATTTTATTCAGATCTTCCCGTACACAGAATTCAAGTAATCCTATATCTATCACATTTTCCCGCTTAGCTATACCTACACGACTAGCAAAATCACGAATACTAGCGGGTGTAAAGCCTCTGCGTCGCAGTCCTGAGATAGTAGGCATACGGGGATCATCCCAACCATCTACATAGCCTTCCTGAACTAACTGTAGCAATCGGCGCTTGCTCATCACTGTGTAATTCAGATTGAGTCGTGCGAACTCATACTGATGAGAAGGAAATATCCCTAACTTCTGAATAAACCAATCATATAAAGGCCGATGATGAATAAATTCCAGAGTACAAATAGAATGTGTGATCCGCTCGATGCTATCACTCTGCCCATGTGCGAAATCATACATCGGATATATGCACCATTGATCGCCTGTACGATGGTGATGGGCGAATTTAATCCTATATATCACCGGGTCACGCATGAGCATATTGGGAAGAGACATATCTATCTTTGCTCGCAGCACCTTAGATCCTTCTGCAAACTCACCTGCTTTCATGCGTCGAAAGAGGTCCAGATTTTCGTCAATCGATCTCTCGCGAAAGGGGCTGTTGTCTCCGGGTACAGTCGGTGATCCCTTGCCTGCCGCGATCTGTTCCGGATTGGAATCATCGACAAAAGCATCACCTTGAAGAATCAATTGCTCAGCAAAAGCATATAGCTGGTCAAAATAATCGCTGGCGTAAAATTCATGCTCCCAGTCGAAACCCAGCCAACGGATGTCTTCTTTGATCGCATCTACATACTCTGTCTCCTCTGTAGATGGATTGGTATCATCGAAGCGAAGATTGGTAGTACCCTTATATTTATCTGCCAATCCAAAATTAAGGCAAATCGCCTTAGCATGACCAAGATGAAGGTAACCATTAGGCTCTGGTGGAAATCGGGTGGCTACCCGGCCACCGTGGACGTTATTTTCCAGATCCTGCTCTACAATCTGCTCCAAAAAATTCAAACTTTCATTCTCGCTCATAGATAACCTTACTTTTACTATTCATTAAGAATACAAAGGTAAACTTATCTGCACATACTTGATTTAACCTACCCTATTCAACTATTTATTGTCGCCAATAATAAACATTGTCAGAATCCGGGATTAATATTACATCTAATTTGCTTCCCAGTCGTTTACCTCAAAATAGATCAAATGAATGCTATTTACAATTTCCTTCTCTTGACAATCTTTGTTTTTAGTACTATCCTAGTTTCTGCTCAGGAATTTAGTAAAATCAATCCGGTGTTTTTAAATGATAATGAAGTTCTATTCAATGCCGCAGCAGGTGGCATGAACAGCCCGATGTTTTACCAATTTGATCTTGATGGAGATGCGATGGACGAGATAATTGTTTTTGACAAGGCCGGCGAGTGCTTTATTGTATATAAATATGAAACAGCGACCTCACAATATAAAGTCGATATACATCCACCTATTGCATTTCCTAGATTGGGTAATTGGGTGATACTAAAGGATTATAACCTCGATGGAGTACCTGATATTTTTAGCTATCCGCAAGAGGGTGCGGGTGGATTTCAAGTTTGGCGCGGATACATGGAAGCGGGAATCATAAAGTTTAGTTTGGTACAGTTGCAACAGGGTGAATTTAATATTCTGTATTTTCAATCACCTAATGCGGGCAAATTAAATATATATGTTTCAGGGATAGATTTAGCATGTATCAAAGATATTGATGGTGACCAAGATCTAGACATTTTTACCTTTAACCCGGATGGTACCTATCTGGAATTTTATCAGAATATGGCCGTTGAAAAGGGATATTCATTGGATTCTCTGATCTATACCCGAAAAGATGTTTGCTATGGAAAATTTCTAGAAAATGCCTTCACCAATGAGATAAATATGAGCAGCAACCCCAATCTATGCGCCAATGCATTTCAGGAGCCACCCCTTGAACGGAGACACTCCGGCTCTACGACACTCATTTATGATGTTGATCATGATGGCCTACAGGATATACTTTTGGGAGATATATCTTTTGAAAATGTAAATTTCTTGCGCAATACAGGTACAGATATAAAATCCTTTATCACAGAAAATCACCATGATTTCCCCGCCTCTATAGGCGGAATCAAGGTAGGTGTATTTCCTGCTACTTACCTATTGAATCCATTTCCGGACAAAAACGAGCACTTGCTATTTACAAGCAACTCAGGCACGCTGGTAGACGAAAGCAAGATGAACTGGCTGCTGCGCCACGTCGCCGGAGATCAGTATGAACTAGTAGACTCCAACTTTCTACAAGACGCCACCATAGATTTAGGAAGTGGATTTCACCCTGTTATTATCGATGTCAATGCAGATGGAAAACCCGACATTATTGCCGGAAATGATCTGACTAAGGATGGTGATAACTATGTCTCCGGTCTTACCTTGTACCTGAATGAATCTACAACTGATGAGCTAAAATTTAAGCTGGCAGATAATGATTATTTAGGGTTAAAAGCACTAGGCAGTCAAAACTACACCTATCAACCGACAGTAGGTGACCTTGATGACGATGGATTTATAGACCTACTGATTGGCACAATTCAAGGCACCATTATGAGATTTGAAAGCACTACCAAAAGCCCCGAACCACTTAATTTCGAATTTCTCGAAAACCCATATCAAAATATTAAAGTGGCCTCACGTGCTGCACCCGGTATGATTGATATAGATGGTGACGGAGATATGGATATACTTATAGGTGACCGTAGTGGCCGATTTGCACTATTTATCAACAATGGTACACCCACCACACCTCAGTTTGAACCCAAGTTTAATATGTCGCCTAATGTTTATCCGTATGGAGGGATCTCAGTACAGGAGCCAGCAGAGATAGAAGGTGACGCTACGGTGCATTTTCAGAAGATACAAGACAAAACTTATTTGATCTCCGGTGGCAAATCCGGAGAAGTGTATTGGTTCGAAGGCATTACAAATGATCCCCAAGCTATACTTAGCAGGGTCAACTGTTGTGAAGGCAATGGGTTTGACGGCAGGTTAAGTCACCCTGTTCTAGCCGATCTGAACGACGACAATACACTCGAGCTGATCAAAGGAAATATCAGGGGCGGCGTAAATTTCTACAGTACAAATATCCAGACTAACAAAGCTTTTAGACCTATAGTCCCCTTATTGGCTGTAGATATCTATCCCAATATCGTAAGACGTAATGAGGTAATATATTATGAGACTTCTGAAAATATTGAAAAGATAGCTTTAATGAACTTTCAGGGGACACAAATGGAGTTAAATTTCAATAAGTATAGCAGACAGATAAGCCTGCCTGCACACATAGCACAGGGCATCTATCTGATTCAATTTTTCGGTCATAATGGCAATATTACCAACAAGAAAGTCATAGTGTTGTAAGCCCTTTTAATGCAAGCACCTATTCAGTGGGGACTCTCTACTAAAATTAGAAGATAATGCCAAGGGAGAGCGCAAAGGCCTCTTTAGAAAAATTGCTATCGGGGCTAAATTTATTAAATGTTCTGCCATAATCAGCCTCAATTGAGAAGGGCAATATAATTAGTCCTGCATTTGCAGTCCAGCCTATATTGAAGTAACGAAGTGGCTGTGAGTATCCATCCGCTTGAAGATCAAGTCCTTCGGGGGAGTAATCTGCAAAAACTCCTCCGGTGACCTTAAACCTAACGGCACGTGTGTCGAGCACATTCAGCCCAATGCGAAGCGGCAAATGTAATGTCCAGTTTTTAGTGTGTACTATCTTATCAAAAGGCTTTTCAAGAGAACCAAAGAAACGATCGTTGCCATCATTATACAGATTAGCGTGCAGTCCCGGCTGGATGAGTAACCAACCATCATAAAAGAGACCATCAAATCCAAATGTATAACCCGTACGCATACTGGAAAGTAACTTAGAATGTCCCGGATTAAAGGATGTTCCAGTCAATCCCAGTTTAAGTACAACTCCGCTTTCGCGCTGTATTCTTTGTGCTTCCACTGTGCAGAACGTGGAAATAATTAAAAGCAAGAATAAATAAACTCTCAATATTACATTTTTAATAAAAAGCACTTCGGTAAAAGTAAAAGAAAGAGTGGAGCTTATTTAGTATAAGGAATAAATTCATCTGATATTTGTTCATTTCGCAATCAAAGTAAGTATATGGAAAAATTAATATTAATTAGGCGCATAGCTTAATTATTCTACCTTTGTTGACACGTAAATATCTCATTAAGTGCTGGAATTATTCAGAAAGGAACAACCAGTTAGTTATATCTTTTTATTGTTGTACTGCCTGTTGCTGCGTCTGGCGGTTTTTTTTGGTGAGACCAATTGGAAGCCCCTCTCCACGGATCCACTTAGTGAGTTAATATATCGTACAGTGGGTTTCAATAATCTGACTACTAATATTATAGGAACTCTACTGATATTCATACAGGCTGTTATCATCATTGCGATGGTAAATAAAAATAAGATCACACGGGAAAATAGCATGTTTGCAGGTCTATTCTATATTTTAGTAGTAACTCTCTTTCCCGATTTCAATTATTTTTCACCTGCACTACTGGCTAATACTGCGGTCATTCTCATGCTATTTAATATTTTCAGCGCTTACAAAAAGAATGGCCCAAACTCAAACGTTTTCAATGCCGGGATCTTTGCAGGAATGGCTATGATGCTGGATTTTAGTTACGGTATTTTTTTTGTAGCCGGATTGGTGGGGTTTAGTGTCGTAAAAGCATTCAAATTTGTAGAACGTATTCAATATATAATCGGCTTCGTGATACCGATTTTCCTCACTGCCACTTATTATTTTCTTATCGATCAGTTACCTATGTTTCAGGAAATGTTCTTTAATAATCTGAAATGGCTGGACTGGTTCGTTCCTATGAATTACATTACCTATATTAAAATAATTGTATTTGGTATTATTCTACTTTATATACTACTAAATTTCAATAATTATGGCAAGAAAAATAGTGTCCACGCCCAGCGGAAAGTAGAAGTGTTGTTTTGGTTTATTGCATTTAGTGCGCTCACTTTCTTATTTCAACCCGGTATCAGACTAGACCATCTTTTGGTCATGAGTGTACCTGTAGGTATCCTATTAGGATTCAGTATATTAGCTATAGAAAACAAACAAATAGCGGAGGTTCTACATATCATTTTAATAGCCACATCGTTCTTATTTCAATACATATTATAACTACATAAAGTGAAAGCAGGCGTTTTAATTTTTCCGGGTTCAAATTGTGACCATGACATCCTCCACGTAATGGAGCAAGTTCTGGGTATAGAGTCCATACCAATCTGGCATAAGGATACAATTCCTTCAGATTTTGATTCAGAAGATTGGATAATACTCCCAGGCGGTTTTTCATACGGTGATTATATGCGTTGTGGTGCTATAGCTAGGTATTCTGAGGTGATGAAGTCAGTCACGCGGTTTGCAAAGGCCGGTGGAAATGTCCTTGGTATCTGTAATGGTTTTCAGATTCTGTGTGAATCACATCTGCTTCCCGGAGTGCTACTTCGGAACAGGGACCAAAACTTTATTTGTAAAAATATTCACCTCTCAGTACAGAGCACACACTCAGATTTGACCTCCAGTCTTGAGAAAGGCGAAGTACTCAGTATTCCCATTGCTCATGCAGAAGGACGCTATTATGCTGATGCACCAACTTTGGATGAATTAAAGAGCAATGATCAGATTCTATTTAAATATTGCGATAGTGAGGGAAAAATATCTGCTGAAGCCAATGTGAATGGTTCTTTGGACAACATCGCCGGGATATGCAATATACGACGTAATGTATTTGGCATGATGCCACATCCGGAGAGAGCCTCCGACGCAGTTTTGGGCAATGAGGATGGTCTTAAGATCTTACAGAATCTCCTGCAAGTTCCATTGTACAAATAAAAAAACCTCAGCACATTTACATATACTGAGGTAATCTTAAACGAAGAACATTCTAAATCTTATTGCTTTAACCGCTCCAGGTTAGTCTTTATAAATTGACTAAGCTCCTGACCTGTCAACATCTGCTGACTAAGTCTCGCCAAATCATATAAATACTTGGCTAATTTCTCCTGCGAAGCAGCATCAGATTCTTTAAGTAATTGATCTGCAATGATCGGATTATTTGCATTCACGACCACGGTAAACATCTCCGGCATACCACCCATCTGGCCCATACCAGACATCATCTGCATCTCTGTCATACGGCGCATAAACTCTGGCTTCACTATGACTACAGGCTGATCTTCACTACCCAGTGACTTCACCTCTACCTGTGCCATGCTCTTACCGGTTACATTCTTGAAGATACCCGTAACTTTTTCTTTCTCCGAATCAGTTAGTACCTCTACCGCAGCATCTTCATTTTCGATGAGATGCTCTACTACATCCGAATCAACTCTCTTGAAGGTAACTTCTTGATTTTTATATTCGAGCTGTTGAATGAAGTGGTTGTCTATCACCTGGTCTAGCTGGATAACATCATATCCTTTTGCTTTTGCCGATTCAATATAAGAGTGATGATCATCAGGCCGTGTTGTGTAAAGTATGACTGATTTTCCTTCCTTATTCTTCTGGGTATCCTTGATGAGTTCCTGATATTCTTCAAGTGTAAAGTATTTTCCATCTAGATTCTTAAATAAAGTGAAAGCCATTGCTTTCTCCGCAAACTTATCATCAGATAGAATACCATATTTGACAAAAGTACCGATATCATCCCACTTACTTTCGAAGGCTGCACGATCCTGCTTGAATAGATCAGCTAGTTTCTCAGCAACCTTTTTGGTAATATAACCAGCTATTTTCCGTACTTGAGGATCAGCTTGTAAATAAGACCTGGAAACATTGAGTGGAATATCAGGTGAGTCTATCACTCCATGCAGCAGCATCAGATATTCGGGAACAATCTCCTTCACATCATCAGTGACAAAAACCTGATTGGAATATAAGTGAATCTTATTTTTTTGAACATCAAAATTGCTCTCTATTTTAGGAAAATATAGAATACCGGTTAGATTAAAAGGATAATCTATATTGAGATGGATCCAAAAAAGTGGTGGCCTGCTGTAAGGATAAAGTTCATTGTAAAATGAAACATAATCCTCATCTTTCAGCTCAGAGGGTGCTTTCTTCCACAGCGGAGAGGTATTATTGATAATATTATCAACTTCTATCTCACGCTCTTTCTTATCATCACCTTCTCCCTCTTCAATGGTTTTTTTCTTTGTTCCCAATTTGATAGGGATGGGCAGAAACTTGCAAAACTTATCCAATAATTCTTGCAGTTTGCTTTCCTCTAAAAACTCTTTTGAGTCATCTGACAAATGTAATATGACGTCTGACCCTCTAAAACTTTTATCAGAAGATCGTAATTCAAAATTCGTATCCCCCAGACATGACCAAATGACCGGTTCAGCTCCTTCCTGATATGACAAGGTGTCCACTTCGACCTTATCTGATACCATAAAAGCGGAATAGAACCCAAGGCCGAAATGGCCTATTATGTTTGATTCATCTTTGAATTTTTCAATAAACTCTTGTGCAGAGGAGAATGCAACCTGATTAAGGTATTTCTTTACCTCATCTTTAGTCATCCCAATTCCTTTGTCCCTGATAGTCAGAGTCCCATTTTCCTTATTAGGTATGATTTCAATAGTCAGGTCTCCAAGCTCTCCCTTTGCTATACCTTTCGAAGAAAGAGTCTTGAGCTTTGAAGTTGCATCTACAGCGTTGGAAATCAACTCTCTAAGAAATATCTCATGCTCAGAATAGAGAAACTTTTTGATTATCGGAAATATATTTTCCGTACTTACTGATATTTGTCCTTTTTCCATAAAACCTTTTATTTTGTCTATTATATCTCAACTTGTATGCCAATTCTATTAGAGTGTCAAATTGTCTTTCGTTCCGCTTCTTATGAAAATCATTAATTTTACACTCAATGTTCAGTTTTAAAGACATCAAAGGTTGTAAAGAGGTCAAGCGATCCATCACACACTTGATCACAAATGATCGATTTCCTCATGCTGCATTATACTTAGGCAATGAAGGCAACGAAAAGTTGCGCTTGGCCTATGCAACTGCTAGAATGCTTCTATGTGAAAGCCCACTCACAGATGATTGTTGTGGGAGATGTATATCGTGTATTAAGTCAGGACATTTCAACCATCCTGATATTCTTTTCTCCTTTCCGTTTGTAAAAACAGCAGAAGTCAACCAATGCGAGGACTGTATGACAGAATGGAAAGACTCCTTCGAGGCAAATCCTTACATGAATATATTCGAATGGGCCAAAAGTGGTGAAAACAGCAATAAGCAAGTAAATATCAATGTGGCGGAGTGCTTGCGCATAGTCAAAGAGCTGTCAATGAGACCATATGAAAGTGATCAAAAAGTTATGATCATATGGATGCCGGAATATTTGGCACGTGAAGGTAACCGCTTGCTAAAAATCATTGAAGAGCCACCTGAGGCGACTTATATCATCTTTGTCGGAGAAGAAAGTGATAAAGTATTGAATACCATCCTATCCAGATGTCAATTATTCAAAGTACCACCGGTAGAAACAACACATCTGGCTGATATCCTGCATAACCAATTTGGTAAAGATCAGGAAATTGCCACCATCACTGCTGCCATGGCCAATGGAAATGTGATGGAAGCGCTCTCACTGTTCAGTGAGGACAATCAGAACTATAATGAGGTATTTATCAACTGGCTGCGGAAGTGCTATTTAATGAATCGCAAAGAAATAGTGGATTGGTGTGATCAATTTGCCCGGTATGATAAAGAAGTCCAGAAGTACATACTCAGCTTTGGGATTCACTTCATGCAGGAGATGTCGCGATGTATGTGGAACCCGGACTATGACGCCGGATTATCTTCAGATTGGAAATTAACTTTGAAAAATTTAATACCTTTAATGGATTTTGAGAAAGTCGAAAGACTAACCAAAATTTTGGAAAATGAAATATATTTTGTCGAGCGTAACTGTAATATGAAGATTCAGCTATTGAGTACTTCAATTGAATTACACCAGTTGCTCTTAAAACCTGTCGCAGTTATATAGACTGCTTTAAATATAAATAATATGTCGTGCGAAACGTGCAGTATAAGTGGAGGGGGCAAACCCCGTGGATGTCAGAGTAATGGTGGATGTAGTACAGGTGGGTGTAATAAATTAAATACCTACGATTGGTTGACCACTTCTGAATATGAAGATCCCACAGCATCCGATTTGGTAGAAGTTTCATTTCGGAATGGAGCCATAAAACAATTTTTTCACCTTCAGCATCCACTTCAAGCTGAGACTCGAGATGTGGTAGTAGTAGAAGCTGACGGAGGATACGATGTTGGAGAGATATCACTTAAAGGAGATCTGGTGCTACTTCAGATGAAAAAGAAAAAAGTCAATCCGGAGGGAAGTTATAAATATGTGCAACGAATAGCCAATGAACAAGACCTTGAAAAAGTACGTCAGGCTATAAGTAGAGATAAGTCAGCTCTAGTCAGAGCGAGAGCGATAGCACGCACATTAGCACTCGAGATGAAAATAGGCGAGATTATCTTTCGTGCAGATCAAAAAAAAGCCATATTTTTCTATACAGCAGATGGTCGGGTCGATTTTCGTGAATTAATCCGCCACTTTGCAAAAGAGTTCCGAGTTAAAGTTGAGATGAAGCAGATCGGAGCCCGGCAAGAATCTGGCTTAATAGGAGGACTAGGATCTTGTGGTCGTGAACTATGTTGTTCCACCTGGCTTACACACTTTCACTCAGTGAGCACCAGTGCAGCGCGGTACCAAAACCTGGCAATCAATCAGGCCAAACTCTCAGGGCAGTGTGGCCGACTAAAGTGCTGTCTGAATTATGAACTCGATGTCTATATCGAAGCTTTAGAAGCATTTCCAAACCGGGCAGAGACACTTCAGCACGTAGGAGGATATGCAAAGTTATTCAAGACGGATATTTTCAAAAAGATAATGTACTATCTCGTGAAGGACGAACGTGGGAGAAGTAATCTCATAGCCCTTACGGTAGATCACGTCATCTCACTGCAAAAAGAAATAAAAGAAGGAAAAATACCTCAGAAAATCACTGGAACAGTGATCGAACAATTTGATAAAGAAGAATTGCAAGACGAAGAGTTAACCGGCCATATTGAGCTTAAACCGGACCCGCCCCGAAGAAAGAAAAATAAACCTAGAGAACGGCCGGGCCAAGGTGACAATACAAGATCCGATACCAGAGGCCGTCGCGAGCGACCTGAGAGAAATCAATCCATGCGGAATGATCCAAATAATCCAACACAGCGCAGTAACAGTGAGGACGGACCCAGAGAAAATCGTGATAAACAGCGACCTGGTAATAATCAACGAGATAATCGACCAGACAACAGAGAAAAACGATTTACATCAGGTCAAGGTCAGAACAAACCAGCTGGTCAAGGTCAGAACAAACCAGCTGGTCAAGATCAAAACAAACCAACGGGTCAAGATCAAAACAATAATGATTATACTTCTAACAATAATCCTGAGAACAAGGATCGTAATAGGAGCAGAGGTAATTCGGAGAGACGACCTGATTCTAGACGCTCAGGTGACCGCAATCCCCGATCGAACAGACATAATAGAAGTGAAAAACCGAACAATGGTGACGACGCAAAGCCTCCACGAAATAGGGATGATTCTCCGCCGACTACGGATTAATCCTGAAGCAATTCAAGGCGAAGCTCATTCATGACTCGATTTACAGCATA